>TARA_R100000781_G_scaffold111084_2_pt1 | contig 270890 bp, 255 predicted proteins | sample TARA_R100000781 | Tara Oceans TARA_R100000781 (sample SAMEA2623385) | marine metagenome | biome: marine biome (ENVO:00000447); feature: deep chlorophyll maximum layer (ENVO:xxxxxxxx); material: "saline water (ENVO:00002010), including plankton (ENVO:xxxxxxxx)" | depth 60 m | reverse complement strand
TCAAGCGCTTTTTATGCCTTTATAACTGTTTTTTTGCTGACTGCGTAAAGTTTCGGCAACACGCTGCTTTTCTCACCAAAGCAAGGCCAAACATGACCTATTATTCTCTATCTGCTATAAAGGTCTTAATAGCTTTTTAACTTAGGAGCACACTTATGGCAGATATCCGCAGTTACCATGAATATGAACCAGTTATTGGGGAGCGGGTTTATTTGGATCCCAGCTCCGTTATTGTCGGCAATATCACCATTGGTGATGACAGTAGTGTCTGGCCTATGGTTTCCGCGCGTGGTGACGTCAACAGCATGACCATTGGTAAGCGTACAAATATTCAGGATGGCACGGTATTACATGTCACTCGTAAATCGAACTCGAACCCAGAAGGACATCCTCTGGTCATTGGTGACGATGTCACTGTAGGCCACCACTGTATGCTGCACGGATGCCGCCTGGGCAATCGCATTCTGGTGGGTATGTCCGCAGTTATTATGGATGACGTTGTCGTAGAAGATGATGTCATTATTGGTGCCGGCAGCTTAGTCCCTCCGGGCAAACGCTTAGAAAGCGGTTATTTATATGTTGGCAGTCCGGCTGAGAAGAAACGCCGCTTAAATAGTAGTGAAAGTAACTTTTTAAGCCAGTCGGCGCAAAATTACGTTGATCTTAAAGATGACTACCTTTTACAGGTGAGTCCCGTTTCTTAAATTAATGGAAACGTCGGCTTTCAAGCCGGGAAAAACTCAGCAGGCTGGATAAGTCCTTTAGCCGGCCTGCAATAACATGCACCACACCTTCGTGAATTTCGACAATACCTTTTACCCAAAGTAGATTACTGGTCAGGAAACACTGCCGAAATTGACGAGCGGTGTGCGCCCACACCACCACATTACTGTTTCCGCTTTCATCTTCCAGCGTTAAAAAGGTGACCCCGCTACGGGTTCCGGGCCTTTGTCGGCAGGTCACTAAGCCAGCCAGTGTGAGCACCTGGCCAGAACGGCAAGTTATCAGGTCTTTGGCCATGACACAGTTTTTTAATTCCGGAGAGTTTCTCAGTAAAGCTAATGGATGCCGGCCTAAAGTCAGACCCGTTGATTCATAATCGGCTTTTATGTTCTCTGACTCATGAGGCGCAGGCAGCTCCCGGGCGGGCTGATCTTTTACATTCGCAAATAGCGGCATTTGTTGATCACTTATGGAAACACTTTGCCAGTGCGCCTGATGTCGATGGCCTGCGATACTCTGCAAAGCATCGGCACGGGCTAGGGCGCTGATATCGGAGTCCCTCAGCCCACTTTGCCTTAACTCATGAGTACTGGCGAAGCCACTTTCCGGTCTTTCATTCAGTGCCTGTATGATTCTTGTTTCAGATACCCCCTGAATTTGCCTTAACCCCATACGCACGGTTTCAACAGAGCTCGTATCTTCTTTAGGTAACCAATGGTAATCCCAGTGGCTCAAATTAATATCTGCCGATAGAAACTCAACGCCGTGGCGCTGTGCATCCTGTACCAATTGCGAGGCCGAATAGAAGCCCATTGGTAAACTATTAAGCAAGCCCACATAAAAAGCCGCCGGATGATAGGTTTTAAACCAGGACGACACATAAGCCAGGTTGGCAAAGCTGGCAGAATGAGACTCAGGGAAACCATACTGTCCAAAACCGCAAATTTGCTTGAAAAGTCGTTCGGCAAACTCTTGTTTATAGCCGCGCGCCAACATGCCATTGATAAGCTTGTCTTCAAAGCGGGTTAAGTGGCCGTTTTGTCCCCATGAAGCCATCGCGCGTCGAAGCTGATCCGCTTCTCCACCGCTAAAACCAGCGGCAACCATAGCCAACTTAATTACCTGCTCTTGAAAAATAGGGACACCCAGGGTTCTTTCTAATACCGACTTTACTTCATCGCTGGGGTAATCCACGGCTTCCAGACCGGCCCGACGTCTCAAAAAAGGGTGTACCATGTCACCCTGAATAGGGCCAGGCCGGACAATCGCAATTTGAATGACCAGATCATAAAAAGTCCGGGGTTTTAGTCGCGGTAACATGTTCATTTGCGCACGGGACTCTATCTGGAAAATCCCCATAGAGTCGGCGGTTTGCAACTGTTGATAAACCCGACTGTCTTCCTGCGGAATGGTTGCTATGGTGAGTTGCTGGTCATAGCGTGAGTTAATAAGCGCCAGCATTTTTCGTAACGCAGTGAGCATACCCAGCGCCAGTACATCCACTTTTAACAGCCCGAGACTTTCAAGGTCTGTTTTGTCCCACTGAATAACCGTTCGCTCCGTCATGGAGGCATTTTCTACCGGAACCAGCCGTGATAAGTCATCGGCAGCAATGACAAACCCACCGACATGCTGAGACAAGTGTCGGGGAGTGCCCATAAGTTGCTCGGTAAAATGTAAAAGGTGCCGTCCCCGCACCGAATTTGCCACTTCAGGGTGCTGTTGCGCGAGCTGTTGCTGCCAGCTTTGCTCTTTATCGCGCGTATCCAAGTGACTACGGTAATACTGTAGCTGTTGCTCACTAAATCCCAGCGCTTTGCCAACATCCCGAAAAGCACTTTTAAAGCGGTAGGTAATAACGGTCGCCGCAAGGGCGGCTCGCTGTCGACCGTACTTTCGGTAAATGTACTGAATAATCTCTTCGCGGCGCTCGTGCTCAAAGTCGACATCAATGTCCGGCGGCTCGTTCCGCTCCTTAGAAATGAAGCGCTCAAACAATACCTGAATTTGCGCAGGGTTAACCGCGGTAATACCCAGACAATAACAAACGACGGAGTTTGCCGCCGAACCACGCCCCTGAAACAGAATACCCTGCTTACGGGCAAAGCGAACTAAGTCGTGAATGGTTAAAAAGAAAGGCTCGTAGCTCTGCTCTTTTATCAGACTAAGCTCTTTCAAATAAAGTGCCTTTACTGATGGAGGCACGCCTTCGGGGTAGCGCCAACGCGCGCCGTCCTCGGTTAACTGCTTTAAGTGTTCTGCAGCACTCATTCCATCAGGTACCAGTTCAGCAGGGTATTCGTAGCGAAGCTCTGATAAACAAAACTGACACTGGTCGGCAATAGCTACGCTTTCTGCCAGCCACTTTTCTGGGTAACATTGCTGCAGCTCACTTAAGCTACGTAAACGATGCTCTGCGTTATTGCTGGCTAAACCCGGCTGTTCTGCCAGCGAACTTCCCTGCGCAATAGCGTTCAGAATATCGTATAACGGTTGCTGTTCTGTCGTTGCCATACGGGCGCCTCCCGCACAGGTTACTTTCACCTTAAGTGACCGTTGCAGATCAGTCATAGCGTGAAAGTTCTTTTCATCGTCAGCCTGATAATGACGCTCGTACAATAACCAAAACCGTTGCTTCCATACCGATTTAAGCTTTTCGCCAATAGCAATTAGTTGAGCCTGTCTGAAGTCAGGTTGCCAGAGCAGAAAACATAAAGAGAGCCCGTTAAAAAAATCGTCAATATTGGCCTGGTAATGACCTTTCTCGCTGCGACTACGAAACAACGTGATTTTTTTACAAAGCTGAGCATAAGCTTCGCGAGTAGGGGCGAGCAATATTATGGTCCCCAGCTCAGGCAGCCGGAACTCACTGCCAACAATGAATTTAATGCGACGTTCCTTTGACGCCTGATAGGCCTTAACAATGCCTGCCACCGAGCATTCGTCGGTTATTGCTATGGCGGTGTAACCCAATTCATCGGCCCGGGTGACTAAACTTTCCGGAGCCGCTGCAGATTGTAAAAAGCTGTAGTGACTCAGGCTGTGTAATTCCGCAAATTTATTAAGCACAGAAGGCGATGACATTTCAGCTAAACCAACCCTGTAAATACCACTGGTCAGACTCAAAATAGATCCAACCCAAACGCCCGAATTTGTCTTTCGCGATCCAGTAGTCCCGTGCAACTTCATCTGCGTCCCACCAGCCGCAATGTTTCCGTTCAGGCCCATTCTGTAATTGCCACAAATCTATCGAGGTTACTTGTGCTGGTCGCAACATCCAAAGAGGGCGTTTCGGTGCATTCAATAAAGCGTGCGGTTTTTCCCCGGGCGGACGAGCAACCTCACTGTAGCCAGGACGAGGATCATCATTCACTGCCGGAGAAAATACGGCATTTTTGCCTAACTTTGCCTGCAGCCGGCTAATGAGCTGCAGAGTTTCATGCCGATGCTGTTGCGCTCCGAAAAATTGCTCATTGTGTTGCTCAGCACGCAATAATTCATTCGCCACCAGCCTAATTTCTATAACCGGCTCCGGCAAAGGGATGGATTCCATTTTCAACTGCAGTAAAGACAAGAAATTAGATCCTCGCCAACCCGGCTCAGCTAAAGCGACCGGAACAACTGAAGAGGGCTCATTTCGATGCTGCAGTTCAACTTTTACCTGCTGTACCACTTTCTGCCGTTGGTAAAGAAAGTTCTCCAGCTCCCCAAATAGCCTTTTTAGCGGGAACAGTAACCCTTGCCAATGAGGGATCTCAGTCACCAGGTCTAAGCTTTGCTGAAAACTTTCCGGGGGCATAAAAAAGTGATGACTTTGTTGCTTCAGCCCTTGCAGCTGCTCCAGATGCAATAACGTTTCCAACCCTAATTGGCGGCCAACTTCCCCTCCGGGCAGTTGCATAAGCTCCCCCAGCAAACGAAACCCCGCAGCTTTGCTGTGCTTCTGCGCTTTCAGGCTTAAACCGGCATTCTGAATGGGTAACTCTGCCAGCAGATTAGCTTGCCTTTCAGCCAAAAGAGAAACAGGAGAGCCAGATTCGGCTAACAATTGCGCAGCTAATGAGTTCTCTGAAACAGCCAACTGCGAAGTAACCGGTAATTCCTGAACTTTTTGCGCCAAGACATTAAATGCGCCATTACGCCCACCATACAATTGTTCCAGGCTGTTCAACTCAATTGCCAGCCCTTGCGGTGGGTACAACACCAGCTTGGCTGCCCACTGATACAAGTGGGTGGCCAACTGCTGCAGGGCTTGCTCTTCACGCTCTGACGAATACTCCATGAGCTGCAGCTGCTCACAAAGCGATATTGCCATAACGGTCTGAAGTTGTGGCCTTACACCACATTCCAATGCCCGCGCATTGCACTGCACAATAACAGACTGACTGCCCTGTAACTGATGAAACGCCAGAGGCAGTGTGTTGCTCTCAGGCTGTAACCGAACCCGGTTATCCAGCAGCAACTGAGGGAAATGACAATACAGCCACATTACTGAAGCGCTACGTTTTCCAATGGCCAGCCAGCTTTACGCTTTAACAAGTCCAGCGTGACGCCTGTTGTGGTCATCTTTACACGTAACCGATTAGAGTACGCCCGGGCTTCTTCATTAACCGTTGGCTCACTCAGGACCACACCCATTTGTCCTGTTTGCGACGCTTTATACCAACGTCGGACACACTGAGCTGTCGTTGCTTTTTGCTCAAACCAACCCAGTGCCAAGGCATTTTTTGTTTGCAGTACCTGCTCAAAAGCCCAGGCTGCTTTTTCTGCATTCGTTTGAATGACTATCTGCATCGACTTGCTTAAGCCATAATAATGCAACCCCGCCGCCGACAGCCAGGCTGGAGGGTTTATCCAGAAAACGGGCTGATGATGCTGCACGGCCTGCTTTACCAGCGGCAATAGCAAAGCCTGCTCAGAGAAGGGCGCTTGTAGCTGCCACTCATGCAAACCCGGGTATTGCCACCCGCCACCAAGCACTTTGTCCAGCTGCTTAAACCCCGTGCTTAGCGTTGCTGCCTGAGTGTCTGTCGTCTGGCCATGCCAGATAAGCCCCTGTTGGATAAGGGTCTGAATCTTTGTCTGCATAACGCCTCCAATACTGTACATATATACAGTATCATTAATTTTTACTGGTTAGCAACAGACATCATTCCTGGCTTCAGTTATCATTTGCTCATTGTTTATGGTTAGGGCTGGGCGATATGCTGACATCAATACTTATTCCCTTCAGAGTGGTTATTAACTTTTTATGGGGATTAATCACCACCGCTATTATTGGTGTTTCAATTATTGGTATTGGTGTTTTTAAAGTGTTACTGCCATTTAAAACCCCTCAACGCATTTGTTCGCAGCTAGGAAACGGCTTATTCAGAGTCTGGGCATACTGTATGTCGATGATGTTTCAGCTGACCCAACGCATGGACTGGCACATTAAAGGTGACCTGGAACTCCATGAAAAGGGTTGGTATATGGTTATGGCAAACCACCGTAGCTGGGTCGATGTACTGGTATTAATGCACCTGACCCGCCGCCATATGCCAATGCCACGCTTTTTCCTAAAGTCACAGCTTATGTGGGTACCTATTATTGGCTGGGGCTGCTGGGTACTCGATATGCCCTTTATGAAGCGCTATTCAAAAGAGTTGCTAAAGAAAAAGCCCCATTTAAAAGGCAAAGACATCGCAACAACCACGCGTTCCTGTGCTAAGTTCCGTCACATTCCCACAACAGTGGTGAATTTCTGCGAAGGCACACGATTTACTCCGGAAAAGCACAAGAAAAAACAAAGCCCTTTTCGTAATTTGCTCCCTCCCAAAGCAGGTGGTACCGCCTTCTCACTGCAAATTATGGGCGGTCAGTTTGAAGCCATTCTGGACATTACCATTGTTTATCCGGGGAACGATAAGCGCCCGGTAGTCTGGCATCTATTAAGCGGACAGCTGAAAAACGTCTATGTTGATATACAGACATTGCCTATTACTAAAGACTTAATTGGTGATTACGCCAGTGACGAAGCTTTTAGGGCTCACTTTCAACAGTGGCTGAATAAACGTTGGCAGCAAAAAGACCAAACCATTGACGAAATGCGTAAGGAAATTCACAGCACCCGCTAAGGGAGTTTTATAATGGACTTTGAGTTTATAAAAGAGTGGCTTCAAAAATTCGGAATTGACAGTAACCTACAAGAGCTGAGTCTTGTTATCAGCTCATTACTCGTTTTAATAGGTTGTTACATTGCTTATGCCTTAGCCCGTTGGATTATTGATCACGCCATTGATCGGTTACTCAGCAAAGCACCTGAGCGTTGGTATAAAGCTTTAGTTAACAGTGGCTTTTTCAAGCGCTGTGCAAACCTGGCTCCTATTGTCGTAATACACAGCTTTATACCTATTCTGTTTATTGATGACTTCGAAAGCTGGCAGTCGCCGCTACGTACCGTTGTAGGGGTTTACCTCACCTGGGTTATCACCAGTATTCTTACCGCCTTAGCTAACGTTATTTCAATTGCCTATGACTACACCTATAAAGCAAGAGAAGTCCCAATTACGGGGGTTATACAGGTGGCCAAGCTCGTTTTGGTGCTGATGGCTATCATTATTACCATTGCCATTATTATGAACAAGTCGCCCATGTACCTACTAAGTGGCTTCGGTGCAATGACCGCTATTTTGATGGTGGTTTTCAGAGATACCTTAATGGGCTTTGTTGCCGGAGTACAATTGGCGACTAACCGCATGGTTGCCATAGGGGACTGGATAGAGCTGACTGACCACGGTGTTGATGGCACAGTGCAAGAAGTTGGGCTTATTTCAGTAAAAGTCGAAAACTGGGATAAAACCATTGTTTATTTACCGACTTATGTTTTGATTCACGAATCCTTTAAAAACTGGCAGGGAATGGTTAATACCGGAGGTCGTCGCATGCGCCGATCACTGATGATTGACCTCGACAGTTCCAAAATTCTTTCCGACGAGCAACTGGATGAGTTGGCTAAAAAGCACTTCAAACAGTCCGCAGAAGACTGGTTAGAGGCTAATGAACTGGAAAAGCCGGTCAGTAATTTAACCGTCTTTAGAGTGTTTACTGATAATTACCTTAGAAACCATAAGCAAGTCCGAGAAGATCTCACACTCATGGCTCGATTAATGCAGCCGACAGCTGCCGGTATCCCTTTAGAAATTTATGCTTTTTGTAAGCAAATCGACTGGATGAAATACGAGGCAGTACAAAGTTCTATTGTGGAATACTTGTACAGTGTTATGCCGGACTTTGGACTGAAGAACTATCAGTTTTTAAACAATAATCAGGCCTTCTCGCAGAATGGAGAAGGCGCTTATTGTCAGTACAAACCGGAGTCCTGAATTATTTTTCCAGCAGATAACCGGCCAGGCTAGAAAAATCTTCAAGGAAGTTGTCGCTGTCACGGAAACCCTGTGGCAGCATTTGATACTTACCGTTGACGATAAAGGTCGGTGTTGCGTTAACCCCTAAGTTACTGGCGCGGCGGTCCATTTTAGCGGCTGCAGCACGAACACTAAAACTCGCTATGGCTTTATCAAATTCGTCACCAGAAACACCATTGACCACAAAAACATTACGAATGTCTTGTTTACTGGTCAGCATATTGTTTTTATTGAAGTTATAGTCAAATATAGCAGCGGACAGTTCTTCTTCTTTATCCAGCTTTTGTGCAACCACAAAAGCCTGAGTCATGGTTTCACCCACATTGCCCCGTGGGCTGATGAACGACACATGCGCCTTTTTAAAAGCTTCCGGATATTCAGACTTCATTTCTTTTGCTATGGGTTCAAACCGGTAGCAATGAACACAGTAAAAAGAAAAGAACTCGGTAATTTCCGGTTTACTGGTCGCTTCATCGGCTATCACCTCATAGTGAACACCTTCCTCAAAATCCTGAGCCTGAGCAAAACCTGCTGCTACCATTAATGCTCCGGCAAAACCCATTAACCACTTTTTCATTGTCATTTCCTGTTATCCGTTAAAACCAAGGTTCAGCGGCGCTTCATCCAGCCCCGCTAATTGTTCTTTCAATGCCAGAATCTGCTGTTCCCAATAACGGCTTTCTGCAAACCAGGGGAACGCTCTCTGAAAAGCACTATCTTGCCACCTGCGCGATAACCATGCCATATATTGAATGATTCTGAAACTGCGCAAAGGTTCAATTAATATCAACTGCGCGGTATCAAATTCGCAAAAATCTTCATAACCAGTAAGCAGCGCATCCATCTGCAGAGTCTGCTCCTGATGCGGGCCATTAAGCATCATCCATAAGTCCTGGACCGCAGGTCCTGAGCGACAATCGTCAAAATCGACAAAGGTCAGTTTTTCCTCATACTGCAGAATATTACCAATATGGCAGTCGCCATGCAGACGCTGATAATCAAAGTCTTGCAGAGGTGTAGAACGTAAGCGCTCACTTAAGGGATCAAGAATGGCAAAAAAGGCGTCTTTTAGCTCTGCGGGTAATAAAGCGGATTGCCGTAACTCCGCCACGGACTGCTCCACAAAACCTTCATAGTCGATAGTTTCCCGCACTTTAAACTTGCCCGCCTGAGCCACTGCATGCATGCGTCCAATTTGACGCCCCAGGCGTTCAAGCTCATCCAGGTCATTAGGCTCAAATGCCCGCCCTCCAATGCTTGAGTAAACACAAAAGCGATAGCCTTCGAACTCATGCAGGCGCTTATTCTGCAGCAGTAAAGCGGATACGGCCGGAACCTCTGCTTGCGCCAGCTCCTCGACAAACGCCAGCTCTTCTTCTATTTGCTCAGTGCGCCAGCGCTGAGGTCTATAGAACTTTGCCACATAGCGTTTGCGATCATCATCAGCAAACTGATAGACCCGGTTTTCATAGCTATTCAGCGCCAGCAAGCCCGAAGCAGGATACAAACCGACACTTTCTAACGCATTAACAACAAGATCCGGCGTCAGCCCCTGAAAAGCAAAGTCAGACGCGTTCTCTGTAAGATTACTCATATAAAAAGCGGCTCTGATGCGTATTAGTTATATCCGCATTATCAACCGCTGTTACCACGAAGTAAAACTCTGTGACCTGTTCTTTCAATAAAGAGGGTGGAACCGCTACCGTTACCGGCAATGTGCCAACCTCACCGGCCGAAACCTGTTTAGTTGAGTCACCAATCAGTTCGAACTGTTCAAAACCTTTGACCTCTATGCGGTAAGTCATGTCCTGCTGAGATTTATTAACCAGCTTTAAGGTGAAGACGTTTTCAATCTGGCCTTCAATATTTTCTCTGAAAAGCTGGTTCCTGTCTCGCAATACATCAACTTCCAGTGGGACTCGGCTGGCAATATCCCAGACCAATACCGCGCTCACCGCCAGGACCATAATAAAGTAGCCAATACTTTTCATTCGCCACGGATTGGTCTTCTGCTTTTTGTCTTTGGCCGCCAGGTTACGCTCTGTGGTAAAGCGGATAAGCCCTTTCGGATAGTTCATTTTATCCATAACGTCATTACAGGCATCAATACAGGCACCGCAGTCAATGCACTCGTATTGCAGCCCATTTCGAATATCAATCCCTGTCGGGCAAACCTGAACGCACATATAACAGTCGATGCAGTGTCCTAAGCCTTTCTCCGCCGGGTCGGCTTTACGTGACCGAGGACCACGCGGCTCTCCGCGTTCTGCATCATACGACACGGTGTAGGTGTCTTTATCAAACATAGCTGACTGGAAACGCGCGTAAGGACACATGTGCGTGCACATAATCTCGCGCATGTACCCGGCGTTGCCATAAGTGCAGAAAGTAAAGAACAGAACGCTGAATGTTGCCCAGAAGCCAGCATCCAGAGTAAAGAAATTGAGGAAAAGTTCGCGTATATCGGTAAAGTAACCGACAAAGGTCATGGATGTTAATAGAGCCACCAGAATCCAGCCAGTTTGTTTACCGGCTTTACGCCAGAACTTATCAAAGTCCATTTTGCGCTCATCCAGCTTAATACGCTTATTGCGGGGGCCTTCAAACTTTTTCTCAAACCACATAAATATGAAGGTCCAGGTTGTTTGAGGGCACATAAAGCCACACCAGACACGTCCAAATATAGTGGTCACAAAAAACAGCGCAACGGCCGCCACAATGGCGAACCAGGCAACAACGGTAAAGTCCTGTGGCCAAAGCGTTAAACCATAAATACGAAAGCGCTGCTCCATAATGTCGAGCAGAACCGCCTGTTCGCCCTGGTAGGTGAGCCAGGGAATAATGGCAAAAACGGCCAGTAGCAGGAAGCCAAAGCTACGGCGGAAGTACTCCATCGCACCTTTAATGTCGCGCACATAAATGCGGCTACGAGGGGAATAGTTATTGTTGTGCTTTTGCCCGTCCGGACGTTGAATTTTAACTTTATCGGCGGACTGAACCGTTATCTTTTGTTCCATGAACAATACCACTTAGTATCACGGCGAGGTGCGCACAGTATAACGGATCCTAACTGTTTGCGCAGCTCACTGAGCTGAATCAATAATACAATCAAAAAGTATGTTACAACCAGCTTCCACATCATGCCAGTGCGACCACTCATCGGGCGCGTGACTGACACCGTTTACAGACGGAATGAAAATAAGCCCTGACTCTGTAATTTCAGTAAAAAACTGTGCATCGTGTCCAGCCCCACTGGGCATTTTCAGACACGAATACTTTCTCGCTTTTGCCTTCTCTTCTATCTGCTTTGTCAATTTTTCTGAACATGCCTGAGGATTCAGCCAGCTTACCTGTTCATACTCAAATTTTAAGCGGTGTTTACGGGCAATGGCTGACAACGCCTTATTACAAGAATCTGCGAGCTCTTTCATCACATCCTGGCTCATATCACGACCGACAATAGTAAATACGGCTTCTCCGGGTACGGTATGCGGGCTGCCCGGCTTTAAATCCACTTTACCCACAGTAATACGCGTCTTGTCCGTACCGTCTTCTGCAATAATGCGCTCAATTTCATGAGCAAAGTCAGCCAACCCCATGAAGGCGTCGCTGCGCATGTTCATTGGTGCTGTACCAGCGTGGTCAGCTTTACCTTTTAAGTGCACTATCCATTTGAAAACACCGGATATGCCCTCCACGGCACCAATGGTAATTTCTTTTTGAAAAAGTACCGGCCCTTGCTCAATGTGTAATTCGTAAAAGGCTTTCAGGCGCTCCGGTGGCCATGCGGCGTCCAGAGCATCCATCACATTCATTCCATGAGCGGCCATGGCGTCTTTTAGGTACACATTGTCAGCATCATGAGCGGACATAAGCCAGTCAGGGTTTAATACACCGGCAATAGCCTGTGACCCCATCATACCGCCAAAGCGTCCTTCTTCTTCGGCAGTGCCGACCACCCATACAGGATGCTTCAATTTAATGTCATTTTCTTTGATCGAGCGCAAAACTTCGAATCCGGCCAACACGCCCAGAGCGCCGTCAAAAATACCGCCGGCCGGAACCGTATCTAAATGCGAACCGGTAAGAACGGCAGGTTTTTTAAGATAGTCACCAATACCGAAGAACACATTACCGGCACCATCCATAAAGGTTTCAAAACCTTCGCCTTTTGCCTGGTTCATCATCCATTGGCGCGCCTCCATGTCGGCATCAGTAAAACCCCAACGGTAGACGCCATGATCGGTCTCGTTATAACCAATGTTGGACAGTTCAAGCACGGATTTTTTTAAGCGGTCTGAATTAATACTCAGCATAGTACCTCCTTAGCTTCTGTTATAAGCGTAGGACATAAACTACGGAGCAACAAAAAGGCACCCATAAAAAAGCCCGCACCAAAAGGTACGGGCAAAGGTTGCACGGGGCAAAGGGGAGCCCCTAGAGGGTTTACGACAGTTTGCGTGCAGTTAAGGCTGCATTAAGTACCGCCGCCAACTTAATTGACGATTGGATTGCTTGTGCTGAAACGTCGTGCTTCAGCAAGGTTTGTACGTGCGAATCAATACACATACCACAACCATTCAGTGCAGATACCGCCAGTGAGAACAGCTCAAAATCGGCCTTATCCACACCCGGGTTCGCCATTGCGTTCATGCGGAGCCCCGCAGGAAGCTTAGAAAACTGTTTATCGCTCGATAAATGCAGGAAGCGATAATAGACGTTATTCATTGCCATTAATGACGCTGCTGTTTTTGCCGCCGTCTTAACGTTTTCTTCAATTTTGCCTTCGGCTTCTTCTTCCACGGCCTGAGTCAGCTCGTCGTTCGACAAGGTGTAAACCAGCGAAAGTGCTGTGCCGTAGAACTGGTCATTTGTTAAACCTGACTGCTCAACGTTTGAGAACAAGCTCGACAGGTTTAGTTTGGTGTCTTTACTGTGATCACCCAATAATTGTTTGTAGTCTGCAATTGCCATGCTTAACTCCTGAAATACTGTAAAAGTGCCTAGCGAGCGCCGATGGCAATGCCATCAGCGCTTAGGTTTGGGAATTAACACCGGTTAAAGGGTGTCGCCGCCCAGTGCACGGTTACAAGGGCAGAGTTCATCGGTCTGTAAACCGTCTAAAATACGCACGATTTCTGCCGGATTACGACCCACGTTCAGGTTGTTTACCGATACGTGCTGGATAACGTTGTGCGGGTCAACAATGAAGGTCGCACGCAAAGCAACATTCTCAGCTTTGTCACGAACACCCAGGCCATCAACCAAAGAACCGTCGTCAGCAAAAGAGTACTGGTTCAGGCGGTCAAGGTCAGGGTGCTCACGGCGCCATGCCAGTTTTACAAATTCATTATCCGTGCTACCGCCCATAACAACGGCGTCGCGGTCAGCGAAGTCTTCATTCAGTTTAGCGAACTCAACAATTTCAGTTGGGCAAACAAAAGTGAAGTCTTTTGGGTAGAAGAAAATGATTTTCCACTTACCTTCAAAGCTGTTGTTGTCGATAGTTTCAAAAGCGCTTTCGCCATTCTCTTCCGGCATGTTGAACTTAGGTTTTGCCGCAATGACGCTGAATTCTGGTAGTTTATCGCCTACTGTTAACATAAATTGTCTCCGTGATTGGGATTTAAAGTGTATTCGTTCCTTAACGAGTCGAGAGCTAGTGTACGGACGGAGACAGATTGGATAAAACGAATAAAACGGATTATGATAATCGGAAATACCAATTAAAAACGCGACGGGTATCCCATGAGTAAATTACCAAGTCTGAAAAACCTAAGTTACCTGCTGGCGCTGCACCAGGAGCAAAACTTTAACCGCGCGGCGGCCGAGTGCAATGTTAGCCAGTCGACGTTAAGCAGTGGCATTCAAAACCTGGAAGAGCAACTGGACTGCCAGCTTATTGAGCGTGACCATAAGTCCTTTCTCTTTACCGCCTTAGGCGAAGAAGTTGTGGAAAAAGCACGGGACATCATTAGCGCGTCGGAAGAGTTACTGCATTATGCGCAAGGGCAGGGCAATATTATGGAAGGCCCGTTAAGACTCGGCATTATTCCTACCATAGCCCCCTTTGTTATTGGCGAACTGAGTAAAAATTTACAAGACAAGTTCCCTAAGCTACTGCTGCAACTTTCTGAAGATACCACACAAAATTTACTGCACCGGCTGCGTAACGGCGAACTGGATATTCTCTTACTGGCCCTGCCGATGGACATTCAGGGCAACCAAAAATGGATACTGGGTCGTGACCCTTTCAAACTGGTGGTGCATAAGGAGCTGGCGGAAACAGTCGGGGAACCGGTTGACTACGACAAACTGCCTGATCGCAGTATTTTTCTGCTGGAAAAAGAGCACTGCATGACCGGTCACGCCGTCGCGGCCTGTCAGCTTACCGATTCCATTAAAATGAATCCTTTTACGGCGACTAGCCTACACAGCCTGGTGCAAATGGCAGACGCCCGCTTAGGTGCTACCTTTGTTCCGCAAATGGCCATTGACCAGGGAATTTTAGAAAACACCGATTTGGTTTCATTAAAGCCAACCGGTCAGGAAGCTTCTCGTGATATCGGCCTGGTATACCGTCCGACCACCAGTCGTCGGCAAACCTTCCGCAAAATCGCGGAAGAAATTGCGCGCCTGTTGCCGGTCAATACACTCAACTAACGACGTCTGGCCGGTGGTAACGGATAACGTTCCGCCAGGCTGATGCTCTCGCCATCGGGTTTAATAACCCGGGCGTGGCGGCGGTTTAACCGGCGTGGATCGGTTACACCGCAGGAGTGCGCAATGATATTGACGCCATACTCCATATATTTGTGATAGTTAGCCGCACGTACCGACTTATTCTCAGGATCCAGCCCCCTCATCAGCTTAGGATCATCCGTTGTTACGCCAGTTGGACAAGTATTTTTGTTGCACTGCATAGCCTGAATACAGCCTAATGAAAACATAAAACCCCGGGCCGAGGTCACGAAATCGGCACCGATAGCAATAGCCCAGGCCACATCAGCCGGTGTAATCATTTTGCCGGAAACTACCACTCGGACACGCTCGTGCAAGCCCGCTTCTGTCAGTTTATCGATGAGTATCGGCAAGCTTTCCGTGACTCTTAAACCAACGTAGTCCATTAGCGGCTGGGGTGCCGCTCCGGTTCCGCCATCGGCGCTATCCAGAGTGATAAAGTCAGGTGCGGCTTCTTCGCCGCGAGTTAAAATGCAATCTATCAGTTCGTCGATCCATGAAGGGTCGCCCATCACAAATTTGAAACCCGTTGGCTTGCCGGTAATATTACGAACCTTTTCGATAAAATCGAGTAACTCTTCATTATTGCTTATTTCCGGATGACGGTTTGGGCTAATTGCGTCTTCGCCTTCAACAATTCCCCGAATTCTGGCTATTTCACTGTTAACTTTAACACCTGGGAGGATGCCGCCTTTACCTGGTTTAGCGCCCTGGCTCAGTTTAATTTCAAACATTTTCACATTATCGTGACGACCGAGTTCTGCCAGACGGTCCTCGTCGAGTCGACCTTCTTTATCGCGAACACCAAACTTCGCAGTTCCCATTTGAAACACAATGTCGCAATGCCCCATTAAATGATAAGGCGACAAGCCACCTTCACCCGTATTCAACCAACAGCCGGCTTTTGCAGCCCCCTGCGACAATGACTTAACCGCAACCGGCGACAACGCACCGTAACTCATTCCTGAAATATGAAAGTACGACACCGGAGAATAAGGCGTCTCGCAGTAAGGACCAATGGTAATGGGTTCTGGCGATGTTGCCTGCTCAGCCATAGGCGGGTAGGGAGCGTTGCTGAAAATAATAGTTCCGGTACGACTTAAGTCACGTGTTGAACCAAAGGCAACGTTACGATCAGCGTTCTTGGCAGCCCGGTACACCCAGCTGCGCTGCGCCCGGTTAAATGGCATTTCCTCACGATCCATAGCAAAGAAATACTGACGCATAAAATCACCCATACGCTCAAACATGTAGCGAAAGCGGCCAATAACAGGGTAGTTATGTCTTATGGTGTGTCGGTTCTGCGTCCTGTCAACAACGTACATGATGCCAACAGAAACGACTAACCCAATAATAACCAGAACAAAAGCAGCGGCTAACCACTGCGCTAAAATCAGTAACGAGTCGGTACTAAACACCTTGCTGCTCATGAAGTTCCAATACCTTTTTACAATTGATAACAGTATTAACGGCCAAAGCGACGAACAGATCAAGCACAGTGTCATCAAAATTCCGATGAATGACGTATACTGAAGGTAATTCAATAAGAAGGAGAGACCGATGTTCAATCCAAAAGTTGTTTTAACCGCAATACTAGCGGCTTCTTTCAGTACTGCTGCAACCGCTGAAGATGTCGAAACGGAACGTCATAAAGTCAGTGTCAGCACACTTGCTGACGGCTTCACCAACCCCTGGGGCATGACATTTCTTCCGGATAAAAGCATTTTAGTAACAGAACGAACCGGAGATATCTACTGGGTATCAGCTAATGGTAGCTACCGCGAAAAAATCAGCGGCACCCCGGAAGTCGTTGCTAAAAGTCAGGGTGGTATGCTGGATATAACCGTTGACCCGGATTTTGAAGAAAACAATTGGGTTTACATTAGCTACTCCGAAGCGGCCCAGGACGACGGTAAAGGCAACAGTACGGCCGTTATGCGTGCCAAACTTAATGACAAAGAATTTACGGATAAAGAAGTTATCTTTCGCCAGGCACCAAAATATGAGAGCAATGCTCACTTTGGTTCACGGTTAGTCTTTTCTCCTGAGGGACACTTGTACATTACCTTAGGTGACCGTTACTCACGTATGGATGATGCACAAACGCTGGATAACCATCACGGTAAAATCGTACGTATTTGGCCGGATGGCAGCATACCGGAAGACAACCCCTTTGTTGGCAACGACAACGCACTTGACGAAATTTGGTCCTACGGTCACCGCAATGTGCAGGGCGCTGATATTCATCCTGAAACCGGAAAGTTATGGTCGGTTGAACACGGCCCACAAGGTGGCGACGAAGTGAATATTCCTGAAGCCGGTAAAAACTATGGCTGGCCGGAAGTGACTTACGGCGTTGACTACGGTGGTGGTACCATCAGCGAGGACGCCGTAAAAGAAGGCACTGAACAGCCGTTTTATTATTGGGTTCCGTCTATTGCAACTGCTGGCGCCACCTTTTACACGGGAGATGCTTTCCCTGAATGGAAAGGCGACTTCTTCGTTGCTGCCCTGAAAAGCTCCCTGGTAGCCCGCCTGGACTTATATGAAGGCCGCATGATGCATGAAGAGCGCTTGTTTGAAGACGCCGTTGATGCACGTATTCGTGACATAAACCAAGGGCCCGACGGTTACCTATACTTACTGACCGATGAGTCTGACGGTGCCATTATTCAGATAAAACCAGCGGATTAACCATGTCATATTCAGCAGTTTTAAAAAAACTCACTTACACGGGGCTGCCTTTATTGGCGGCCTCTTTCGTTGTTCATTCAACTGAAGTCGACGAAACCGTCGTGGTGACAGCCACTCAGAGCGAAACGCCCTGGCTAACCACTGCGGCCAGCATTGACCGTGTTAACGTCGAAAACACCTTACCCTCCATGAAGATTGATGCCGGTGACGCCTTAGCCGGCGTTGCAGGAATTCAGGCCGACAGCCGTTATAACTACTCACAGGATACACGCCTGGTGGTTCGCGGCTTCGGCTCACGAGCCGCGTTTGGAGTAAGAGGTTTGCAACTTAATGTCGACGGTATTCCTTTGTCTATGCCCGATGGTCAGGCGCAAACTTCGAGTATTTTTCTCGATAGCATTGATTCGCTGGAAGTTTTACGCGGTCCGTTAGCTACCTTGTACGGCAATTCTGGTGGCGGTGTGGTTGAATGGTTCAGCCGCAAGCCGACTGAAACCGCACTGGAGTGGGGTGGCCAGTTCAGCGAAAACGACACACAGCGGTATAACGTCAATGCCCAATGGGCAACCGACAATAAACAACTGCAAGTTCTGGCGTCGGATTTTCAGACTGACGGTCCGCGCCGGCATAACTCCGCCGAGCGCCAGCAACAGGCTGTGCGCTGGTATCATCAATGGGATGATCAGAATCGCTTTATTATCCGCTACGATAATAACGATGCGCCACTATTGCAGGACCCCAGCGCATTAACCCCAGAAGACTGGCGTTATGACCCCACCCAGACAGTACAACGGGCAGTTGACTTCAATACCCGCAAAGACATTCATCATCGTCAGGGTTCATTTAGCTGGTTTCATGAACGCGACAATGGCGAGGGCTTACTGGCACTGTGGCAGGGCGACCGCCATATTGAGCAGTTCCTGCCGTTTGCCGGTGATGGTGACACAAGCTCGGGTGCGGTTATCGATGTTTCCCGCCAGTTTGAGGGAGCACATGCACGTTGGCGCCAGCGCGGAGTCAACTGGTCGGCGACCCTCGGCGCGCAAATAGAACGCCAGCAGGATCACCGCTTTGGTTTTGTGAATAACAGCGGTGAAAAGGGCGAGCTGCGTCGCGACGAATTCAACTGGATTGAAAATGCTTCAGCTTATTTGCGTTTTCAGTGGCAGCTGTCTGAAGAGTGGTCTGCAACTGCTGGGGTTCGTTACAGTGACATCAATTATAAAGTAAAAGACTACTTTACTGAGCTGGATAACTCCGATGACAGTGGTAGCAGTGACTTTAGTGAAACCACAGCCGCTATTTCGCTTACCTGGCAGTTTCTGCCAACCTCAGCAACTTATCTGAGTGTCGGGCAGGGCTTTGAAACCCCGACGCTGACAGAACTTGCCTACCGAAATGAAGGCTCGGGCCTGAACCGCGAGTTGGGTCCATCCACCAATGATCAGTGGGAATGGGGTATTAAACATCAACTCGATAACGACTGGCGTCTGCATTTCGCTTTCTTTGGTATTGAAAGCGAAGACGAAATTCTCGTAGACCAGTCAAACGATGGGCGTACTACCTACCGTAATGCCTCAGAAACAACGCGCGAAGGGGCTGAACTGAGCATTAATGGCGAACTAACGCGGCAGCTCAACTTGCTGCTGTCATACAGCTATATAGACGCTAGCTTTGATGATGGCCCGTTACAGGGGAATCAATTACCCGGCGTAGCGAAAAGCCAGGGGTACTTGCGGCTGAACTGGCAGCCCGCAGAGCAATGGCTGGTTCAGCTAGCGGGGCAGTATAGAAATGAAACGCCGGTTAATGATCAAAACGATACCTTTGCACCGTCTTATACGACATGGGATATAGCAATAAGCCGCGACTGGCAGTGGGCAAAAAGCGAGCTGGACGTGTGGGCCCGGGTCGACAATATTACGGACAAAGACTACGTCGGTGCTGTTGTTGTTAACCAGGGAAGCGGACGTTCATTTGAGCCTGCAGTAGGAAGGCAGGCTAGCGTCGGCATCAGTTGGCGCCGACGCTTTTAAGGCAAATTACAGGCTGGCTCTGAGTACATCGAGCAGGCGCTGTGCCGTCTGCTCCGATGACGCAGGGTTCTGACCGGTAATTAACATGCCGTCCTGAACGGCATAGGCCTGCCAGTCATCAACTTTGCGGTAATGACCGCCTTTAGCTGTCAGTTCGTCCTCAAGTAAGAAAGGGACCACATCGGTAAGCTCTACCGCAGCCTCTTCGCTGTTACTAAAGCCCGTTACTGTGCGGCCCTGAACAATTGGGTCGCCACACGGCGTTTTTGCATTCAGTAATACCGCAGGAGCATGGCAAACAGCGGAAACCGGCTTACCTTTACTCCAGAAGTGCTCAATGAGCTTAATTGAATGCTCGTCGTTCGTTAAATCCCATAAAGGTCCGTGACCACCAGGATAGAAAATCGCATCAAAACTTTCCGGATCAACTTCATCCAGCTTGCAGGTCGTCTCGAGTTTCTGCTGTGCTGTTGTGTCGTTATCAAAGCGCTTCGTCGCTTCCGTTTGAGCGTCAGGGGAAGTGCTGTTTGGATCGATGGGTGGCTTACCACCTTTTGGCGATGCCAAAGTAACATCCACGCCCGCGTCTGCAAAAACGTAGTACGGGGCCGCAAATTCTTCTACCCAGAAACCTGTCTTATGGTCTGTGTCACCGAGTTTATCGTGTGAGGTTAATACCATTAATACTTTCACTTAGCACTCCCGTTAAATGAGTCAAAAACTTATTATAGACTACGCAGTAAAACGCCAGTTTGATCACTCACCATGCTGCTCAAGCCAGCGGTATAAGGTACGCCGGGTTACCCCAAGAATTTCAGCCGCTTTCGATTTATTACCCTCTGCGTGCACCAGCACTTTGCGTATATATTGGTTTTGATACTCGTCCAGAGTTGGCCACTCTGCGGCATATTCCACTTCCGGTTCATGCGCACTCTCCAGAATTCTTTGCGGTAAATCTTCAACCGCTATTTTGTCGTCTCTGGAAAAGGTAAAAGCACGCTCTATCGCATTTTGCAGTTCGCGGACATTACCAGGAAAGCGATAGCGATAAAGCTGTTCGAGCGCAGCCGGTGAAATACTCTGAACCGCTTTGTCGCTGCTCTTCTGCAACTGTTGTAAAAAGTGGTTGGCAAGACGTTCAATGTCTTCACCGCGCTCGCGTAAAGGCGGCACTCGCAGACTAAAGGTTTCCAGCCGATAAAATAAGTCCTGCCGGAAGCGCCCGTCTTCAACCTGCTTTTCTAAGTCCTGGTGAGTCGCAGCCAGTATCCTGACATTAACCGTTTCTTCTTCGTCGCTGCCCACCGCGCGGATGGTACCTTCCTGCAACACACGTAATAGTTTCGCCTGCAAAGCCATTGGCATTTCGCCAATTTCATCCAGTAGCAAAGTGCCGCCGTCTGCCTGTTTCAATAAACCTTGACGTTTTTTCTGCGCACCGGTAAAAGCGCCGGCTGCATGGCCGAAAAATTCACTTTCCATTAAATCGGCCGGAATACCGGCGCAGTTTACCGCCTGAAAGCTTTGTTCAGCGCGGTCACTTAACTGATGCAGCGCCTTCGCCACCAGCTCTTTACCGGTCCCACTTTCGCCGGTGATCAGAACGCTTCCGTCCGCTGGCGCAATACGTTCTATTTGATCATAAAGCTTGCGCATTGACGGACTCTGCCCGACTAAACCACCCGGTCCTTTTTGCTGCTGACGGTAGCGCTTGAGTTCTCGTTGCAACGAGCGATGCTCAAGAATACGTTGTACACTTAGCAATAAATGTTCAACATCTAAAGGCTTGGTCAGAAAGTCATCCGCGCCCTGCTTTAAAGCATCAACCGCCTGATCAACCGTGCCAAAAGCCGTAATTAATAACAGTGCCGGAGCGTTGTCTTCATTTTTCAGGCTGTCTAAAAGTGACAGCCCGGACTGACCCGGCAAGCGAATATCACTAATGATCAAGTCCAGAGTTGCAGCGGCTTTTTTAAAGCCTTCAACACTGCCCCAGGCGGTTACCTTATAGCCTTCAGCCTCAAGCTCTTCAACAAGCAGTTCCTGTAGAGCCGGATCATCCTCAATTACACCTATCATGGCTTTTGCTGCTGTCATTTACTGCCTCCGTTTTTAACCGCTTGCCGAACGCATTGTGCCGGTAAACTCAAAATAACCCGACAACCTCCATTTGGGTTATTGGTCAAAGACAATTCACCACCATGATCATTCAATACGTGCTTAACTATGGTCAAACCCAGACCCGTCCCTTTACCTTGTGGTTTATTGGTTTCGAACGGCTGTAATGCTTTATCTTTCATTGCATCAGGTAAACCTTCTCCGTCATCATCTATGGTAATGACGACTCCGTCATTAGCGTACTCAGCCGCGACAGCAACCTCAGATTCAGCGGCCTGCAAGCCATTGCGCAGTACGTTTACTAAGGCCAGTTCCAGTCGCTTTATGTCAACTTTAAGAATGACATCGACAAGCTCTTTAACTACCACTCTGGCAGAACCTTTATCCTGCTCAAACTCAATGCTGGTCATTGCCGTTGTTATCAGATCTCGCAGGGAAATGCTTTCTCTTTGCTGCACCGGCGTTCTTGAAAATGCCAGCAATTGATTCACCAGTCCGGTAAGCCTTTGTACCTGGCCTCTGACGGCCTTAAGTTGTCGCTGGCTGTCATCGTCTTTATGGTTACGTAATAATCGACTGGCGCGTCCATCAATAACAGTAAGCGGCGCTCCTAACTCATGGGCAACACCGCTGGCTACACTGCCAATAGCTGCCATTTTTTCCTGTTCCCGCAACGCTCGCTGCAACGACGCTTCGTGCTCACGTCGCTGTTCTAACTCCTGCTCCGCTTCAGTAATGCTATCCAGCATCCGGTTAAACCCCAGGGCAACATCCTGAAGCTCCGAAGGCCCGGCGGGTGTCACTCGAGTGCTTCGATTTCCTTTTGCGACTTGCAGCATTGCGTCTTTTAGTGCCACCACGTGTCGCCCAACACCGCGATAATGCCCAAATACCAATACCGCAATAGTGATCAGGCCAAATGCAGCCCAGCTCAGCCAGGCATACTGACTCAGCGTTTCAAAAGACTCATCGAAGTCACTGGCCCGCCGGTTTATTTGTAATAAACCTATAATGCGGCCGCCACGATCAACAATAGGAAGAAATTGAGAGAAAACATCGCGGCCTTCAACACGGCGGTAGTCGTCTTGCTTCACCCCCGTCTGAACAGTTTCCAGTGCGAGCTGGCTGTTGCTCAAATCGGTTTCGGTGATACCGGCTTCTGCGACTTGCTGACCATACACATTGTATACCGATGCCCCGTACACCCGACCAATATTGAAGACTGAATCCAGGTTAGCCTGAACCGTTGCTAAGTCGTTATTAAGTAGTGCATCGCTTATGGGTAAGCTAATGGCCCGTCCCAGCAGCTCTAAGTCACTTTTTAAACGCTCATTGGCTTCGTCAGATGCAACCTGCAGTCCAACACTTATCGCCACGCCCGAAATCAATAACATAGGCACGACAACATACATTAAAAGCCTTCGTTGCAGGCTGGATAGTGGCCAACTGTATCTTTTTGTCACACTGCCTCCTTTGACTGTGTACTAAGGATACACATTTTTGGGCTGACTTTCTGAGCGCTAACTGAAAAATACTAAAAGTATATTAAAATCAACAAATTAAAAAGTTGGCACAGTCTTCGCTTTAGTTAGAGTGTTAATAAAAACTGATAAATTCAATTAGGAGATTATCATGCAAAAGACAATTATCGCATTAGCAACTGTATTCGCACTGGGTAGTACTGCGGCAATGGCTCAACAGCAGCAATCGCAGGATCCTATGGCTCAGCAGCAGCAAACTCAGGAAATCACTGAAGGTATGCTGGTTAAATTTGTAACCGCTATGGAAGACGTTCAGGGTGTTACTGAAAAATACCGTGACCAGTTCCAGGAAGCTGAGAACCAGGAAGAGGCTCGTGAAATTCAGCAGTCTGCACAGGAAGAAATGATTGCAGCCGTTGAAGATGCAGGCCTTACCCCGCAAGAATACAACATGATTATTCAGCAAGCACAAAACGACGAAGAGTTACGTGCACGCTTAGAAGAAATGACAGGTGAAGAAAACTCTTAATCGTTAGTTCCATTTAATACAAAGCCCGCGGCTCTTTCTGAGTCGCGGGCTTTTTCATTTAAAGTTTAAACAGCTTCCCCTCACTTAATCCATTTAGCATCAAGCTTTCGATTTTTTTCAAACTTTTACACTATATTGTCTTGATCACATGTTGATTTAATGTAACAAAAGGTGCTGTGTTGTTGATTTAACACACAAAATCGATAAAAACTCCCGGGGGGGAACATAATAATGAAAACAAACTTTAAATACTCGCTATGTGCATTAGCAATAGGAGCCGCATTCGCGTCACCGGTAAGCTTTGCGCAGGATCAAGAGAATCAGGCAGAAGATGACGCTCTTGAACGCATTCAGGTCACAGGCTCCAGAATCTCACGAACCGATATGGAAGGCGCTTCTCCTGTCGAAGTTATTGACAGAGAAAGCATTGAAGCCTCAGGTTTTAACAACCTACAGCAACTCTTAGAGCGCTTACCATCGGCTGGTGTGGGGACCTTTTCAACTCAAGGTAACAGTCAGGACACTACCGCGAACGGCGCTGCTGCAATTAGCTTGCGTGGCTTTGGTGCCGACTCAACACTGGTCTTGCTTAACGGCCGTCGTGTAGCGGTTTCTTCCTTTGCCGAGGGCGTAGCAAATTCATTTGTCGACATTAACTCAATTCCCGTAGCGGCGATTGAACGCATCGATATTCTGAAAGACGGTGCTTCCGCTATTTACGGTTCTGACGCAGTAGCTGGTGTCGTTAATATTATTTTAAGAGATGACTTTGTCGGTACAGAATTAACCGCCAGCCACGGTGGAACGACCGGCGATGCTAACTACGAAGAAACCAGTATGAGTCTGGTCTGGGGCACGGGTGGAGACGACAGCAATACCACAATGATTCTGGATTACTGGAAAAACACCTCGATTACAGGTGCCGAGTTTGGTCGTAACGGCACAGCGAATCAAAGTCCATGGGGCGGTAATGACTTTCGCTCATCACGAGGCTTTCCGGGAAGCTTTATTGTTGACGGTGAAGAGCAGCCCGATCCGGACTGCCCGGAAGATTCACTGGTTGGAACACGCTGTGTATTTGACTATGGTCCTTATGCGCAAATTTTCCCGGAAGCTGAACGTGTAGGTGCCATTATTCAGTCTCGTAAAGAATTCTCACGAGACGTTGAGGGCTATATTGAAGTTGCCGCTCAGCATAACCGTTCAAAAGCCGGCGGCGCACCAACTCCGTTAGACGCCGACGCCGGACTCTATGTCCCGGCTGACCACCCTAACAACCCTTGGGGCGAGCGTGTCGATATCAACTTTTTCCGGACAGTGGATGCCGGTCCCCGTATTTGGGATGTTGAATCCGACACTTTACGTTTTATTGCAGGCTTACGCGGAGACTTAGACGGCTGGGTCTGGGATGTCTCTTACCAAAAAGGCCGCAGCGAAGGCATGCAAACGGGTTCACGTGAGCAAGGATGGGTACGTACTGACTTTTTGCAGGAGCAAATTAACGCTGGCAACTACAATCCATTTGGCGGCACCATCAACGACCCTGAAGTCATTAATGACATTACTACTTCACTGGTACGCAGGGGTGAATCCCACCTGACCGCAGTTGATGCCAGTATCGCTGGCGAAGCGTTCCAATTGGGTGAGCATTGGGTCTCCATGGCAGCGGGTCTTGAATACCGTGAAGAAGACGTATTTGACCAACCGGATGATCAGTTCCAGCGTGGTCTTATCTTTGGTACCGAATCGGTGCAGGCCGAAGCTGAACGCGACCAGTGGGCAGCTTATGTCGAGTTTCTCATTCCAATTACTGACCAGTTAGAAGCAACTGTTGCCGGTCGTTACGATGACTACAGTGACTTTGGCTCAACCTTCAACCCACAGTTTAAATTACAATGGCGTCCGACTGAAGACGTGACGTTACGTGCATCATACGGCGAAGGTTTCCGTGCTCCGTCACTGGCACAAATTGGTCTGGGCCCATCGCAGGTTTCAACTTTCTTTATTGATGAGTATCGTTGCGAAACCGATGGCGAAAGCTGTGTACCACTGGATTACACCATTGTATTCTCCGGCTCTGAAGACCTGCAGCCAGAAGAGTCATCAAGCTATAATATTGGTGGTATTTGGCAGGTCACTGACGCGTTTGATATCTCTGCTGATTACTGGTCAATTGAACAAGATAACAAAATTGTTCAAAACGACTTTGAGAACGTTTACAACGAGCACTGTAACGACCAGGACAGCGAGGTCTGTGAGCGCCGCGACCCACTACCAGGAGATGAGCTGGGTGAGTTGGCTGTTCTTTACAACACCTACGTTAACCTTTCCAGTCAGGAAGCTGCAGGGGTTGATTTTTCAGCAAACTATAACTGGCAACTACAAGACATTGGCGATGTTCGTTTAGGTCTTGATTGGTCTTACATGAGCAAGTTCGAGAAAGACGGTATCGACTATGCCGGCGAGTACGAGTATCCGGAGCACCGCTGGACAGCCCGTGCAGAATGGGGACGTGATGCTTTAGGTGTTAACCTCAATCTGAACTACATTGGTGAGTTTGAAGATTATCAGGCACCGGCGAACGTTGAATCCAGCGAAGCGCGTATGGTTGATAAGCAGCTACTGGTTGATTTACAAGCATACTACGATGTCACCTCGGAACTTCGTTTGACGATAGGTACCACCAACCTGTTCGACGAAGAGCCACCGGAAGCGTTTAACAATGACCTTTACGGGTATGCACCAAGCGTTCACAACCCTCGTGGCCGCTTTGTTTACTCAAAAGTCAGTTACTCGTTCTAAGAACTCAGTTTTAAAAGACTGTAAAATCCGCAATCAGTTAGTGCTGATTGCGGATTTTTTTGATCATCTCTCCTATGCTTTACGTAGGCCTAACTAGAAGATTCTTTAACGCAAGGAGAAAGCGAAGTGAAAGCATCCGATTTATTCGTAAAAGCACTTGAAAACGAGGGTGTGAAGTACATTTTCGGCATTCCCGGCGAAGAAAACCTGGACTTACTTGAGTCCCTATCAAAGTCTGATATCGAACTTATTTTAACCCGGCATGAACAGGGCGCTGGCTTTATGGCTGCCACTTATGGTCGCCTGACCGGAAAACCCGGCGTGTGTCTATCAACTCTGGGGCCGGGCGCAACGAACCTGGTTACCCCTGTGGCCTATGCTCAGCTTGGCGCTATGCCCATGGTTGTGGTTACCGGACAAAAACCCATAAAGGAGCGCCATCAGGGTCAATTCCAAATCATTGATGTGGTCGACATGATGACCCCCATTACCAAATACACCCAGGCGATTATTAGCGCCAGCAGCATTCCGGCGCACATACGCGAAGCTTTCCGTCGCGCTGAGGACGAACGCCCGGGCGCTTCTCATCTGGAGTTATCGGATGACATCAGCCGCGAGGAGGTCAGCAGCCTTCCAATACAAGCCAGTCATTCGCGCCGCCCCATTACCGAGCATAAGTCGGTACGCCACGTGCTGGAACTGCTGCGAGAAGCAAAACACCCGGTGTTGCTGATAGGTGCCGCTGCCAACCGTAAAATTACGGCAAAAATGTTACGCGCCTTTGTCGATAAAACCGGCATTCCTTTTATTACCACCCAAATGGGTAAAGGCGTTATCAATGAGGATCATCCTCGCTGGCTGGGTAACGCGGCCGTTTCCGATGGCGACTACCCGCACCGGGCGATAGAGAAAGCGGATTTAATCCTTAATGTGGGCCACGACGTGGTCGAAAAGCCCCCATTTATGATGAAAACCGGCGATAACGATAAGCGTAAAGTGGTACACATTAACTTTCAGGGCGCAGAAGTCGACTCAGTTTACTTCCCGCACGCCAGCATGATTGGTGATATTGGCAACAGCATCTGGCAATTAAAAGAGGGAACTGAGCCACAAGACCACTGGGACTTCGACTTTATGCTGAAGGTTCGCGACCATATGCGTGACCATACCGATGAAGGCGCCGACGATGGTAGCTTCCCGGTTTTACCACAACGTCTGGTGGAAGATGTCCGTGAAGTGATGCCGGACGACGGTGTCATTGCACTGGACAACGGCATCTACAAAATTTGGTTTGCCCGTAATTACCCGGCGCGTCAGCCAAATACTGTACTGCTGGATAATGCACTGGCTTCAATGGGTGCCGGCTTACCTTCTGCAATGGCTGCTAAGCTGGTTAACCCGGAAAAGAAAGTTATGGCAATATGCGGTGACGGCGGCTTTATGATGAACTCGCAGGAGCTTGAAACCGCGGTGCGCATGGGGCTGGATATTGTTGTCGTTATCCTTAATGACAGCGGTTACGGCATGATCAAATGGAAGCAGCAACACATGAAACTCAGCGACTATGGCTTAGATTTCAATAACCCGGATTTTGTGAAATATGCAGAGTCTTATGGTGCGAAGGGCTATCGTTTAGACAAAACTGAGAATCTGATACCGCTGCTAAAAGACTGCTTAGATAAGCCCGGGGTTCATCTTATTGATGTTCCGGTGGACTATTCACAAAATGACCGGCTGCTGAATGAGGAAATTCCCCAGCGCAGCCGTGCCATTAAAGCCGATTAATCACGGTTAGGATCAGTATCCGCGAAGTAAGGATAGTCGTTTAATTTATCGACAAAGGCCTGAAGTCGCGGATACTTATCCAGATTAAAGCGTTCACGGAATAAGCCCCAGCTTAAGAAACAACCTAAACGTAGCTCTCCGTCACTAAAGGGGTGAGGCCCTTCATAAGCAACCGCATGCTCTTTGTCTTCCATGAGTTGAAGTATGTCATCAATACGCTGCTGCTGGCGCTTAAGGTAAGGTACCTTATCTGGTGTTACACCCGCTTTTTCTAACAAGAACAAATTAATGGCAGCATCCATAGCCGTGTTTACCAGGCAGTACTGATCAAAATCTTTTGTGTCCGCAAAAAAACGCTCATCGGCTTTTTCCCGAACGTATTTTAGTATGCTGCTTGAGTCATGAAGGCGCAGATCATTGTGGTGCAAAAACGGCACCTTTTTAGCCGGGGTTAATTTAGCGCTGGTTTCAAAGTCCGTTTCGGTAAATGAGAATTTTGTCTTTGTCTCCAGTAAAGCAATGCGACAATGCCTAACGAACGGCGAGGTATAACTTCCGAACAATTCCATGATCTTCTCCTGTTAATGATCTCGACAAGCTTCGTCTGGGTACTCCAGCTCTATGGTTGTATGAGCCAACTCAAACACAGCTAACTGTTCTGATATTTGTTGTTTTAAAAGCGCTCTTTCCGCGCATTCCAGTTCTTTTGATACCACAATATGCGCCGTTAATACATGGCGCTCACCATCCAAAGACCAGAAATGTAAGTGGTGGGCATCATTCACGAGTTCTAACGAGGTTAATTGTTCGCGTATTTGCCGATAAACTTCCGGGTCGGGGGACGCCTGTACAAAGAGTTTAACCGTAGAACCCAGGTGACGAATAACGTTCACCAAAATAAACAGGGTAAAAGCAATGGATAAAAGGGGGTCTAAAATAGGCCAGTCGACAAACATAAGAATGATCGACACAATTAGCACCGCTACCCAGCCCAATACGTCTTCAAGCAGATGCCAGTTAAGCACGCGTTCATTCAGCGACTTGCCATGAGAAAGCTTAAATGCCGCATAGCCATTCACAATGACACCGAACACGGCCAATAGCGCCATACCTTCGGCCATTGGCATTACCGGGTTCCATAAACGAGGAATAGCTTCGAATAAAATCCAGATAGAACCTGCCGTCAGTACAACAGCATTAATAAAAGCACCCACCAGAGAAAGCCGCTGGTAGCCATAGGTAAAGGTGTGGGTTGCGTCTTTTCGACTGAACTTATCCAACAGCCAGGCCATACCAATAGAGATGCTGTCGCCGAGATCATGCACTGCGTCAGCTAAAATAGCGGTACTGTTAGTCAACACTCCGCCAATAAACTCAATAATGGTAAAACACAGGTTAAGGAAAAACGCCCAGCCAATGCGCTCTGACGAGCTTTCGTGGTGATGATGGTGATGGTGCATAGCATCCTTAACTGTTAATCAAATGTACTTTTCAGGCGATAAAAAGCGCATAAAAATGAGCCATATTGTTAATTTAACACTCTTTTGTACGGCAAATGAAGTATTGCTTACGCATCTTTAACAGTGCAAAATTTCGCCAAATTTAGATCCCTCTAAATTAAGATGATGTAACTTTTCTCAGGAGCTTTAAATGAAGTACTCTCTAGCAGCTTGTTTCGGTGCTGCAGCACTGGTCATGAGCCTGCCTTCTCAGGCACAAGATAAAATTCAGTGGAGCGGTTTTGGTAATATCGCAGCAGGTATGACAACTGGCAGCGACGACGAACTGTTTGGCTACGATAACGACGTAGACTTTAATCCGGAGAGCTTATTTGCACTACAAGCAAAAGCCAACTTATCTGACAAACTCAGTGTCACCGCACAGATTATGTCTCGTGGCTCAGAGGACTTCGACTTAGGTGTTGAATGGGCCTACTTACAGTACCAACTAACCGACGCGGCAAGCATTAACGTGGGTAAATTGCGCCTGCCTTTCTATATGTATTCAGACTCTCTGGATGTAGGTTACAGCTACCACTGGCTACGCACACCTCAAAGTGTCTATCGTGTCGCTTTCGATAATTACACTGGTGTGAGCTTCCAGCACAACGCCTTTGTCGGTAATTTTATCTTCAATACGCAAGTTATTGCCGGCAACATGCAAGACGATATTGAAGCAGGTGGCAGCGAAGCGGCAGAAGCAGAAATGAATAATCTGATAGGTTTTAATACCAGCGCCATCTACAACAACCTGACCATGCGTATTGCGTATTACCAGACCAACGATACCAACATTCATCTTAATGAGATTGACGGCTTGCTGGCAACGCTAAGAGAAGCGGGAGCTGCACAGGTCGCTTCAGAGCTGGAAGTTTCTGAAGACAAAGGGACTTTCGCTGGTGTCGGTTTTATGTACGACAATTTCAACTGGTTTGTAGGTGGAGAATACACCGAGCTTGAAGTTGATGGCAGCTATATTCCTGAACAGCGCTCTAGTTATCTTACTGCAGGTAAGCGTTTTGAAGACTGGACATTACACGCTACCGTTGGCCAAACCGACGATAAAGTCATTGATGCCGAGCGTTTCAGCGTTCCTGTTCCTCAGTTACAAGCTGTTATTAACCAAGTAGCAACTCAGGTTATTAGCGAGAACACTTACACCTCTGTAGGCGCCAACTTTAACATCGCGCCAAGCGCTGTACTGAAGTTTGACGTTACCCATTCTGACGACAAGTTAATCGATGAGTCTGACGTACTGGTTTCCGCTGCAGTTCAATTTGTATTTTAAGGAATTATGATGAAAAAGTTTGCTGTATTTCTCATCGTTATAGCGACAAGCCTGCTGAGCTTTTCAGCTCTTGCACAAAATGGCGTAGTCGTTTCACAAACTGAGATTAATGAAGAGTCAGTTTCTCGAATATTCCTGGGGCAGTCGCGAGTTTTAACCGGGGTAAACTTACCTGAAGACTCAGCAACCCGAAAGGCTTTCGAAGAAACCTTATTAGGGCAGTCTGGTGAGCAGCTTAAACGCCACTGGGCAAAGTTGAAGTTCACCGGCCGTGCAACGCCGCTAGATACTTTGGCAAATGATGATGCGGTTATTGAGTTTTTGAAGAGCAACCCGCAAGGCATTGGGTATGTTTCTGATAAAAGCAAAGTGTCAGGTGATTTGAAGGTAATTGCTACTTTCTAAACAATAAGAATAAAACCTCCGGTTGTTTGCCGGAGGTTTTACTTCGATACCTGGTTTCGGCCCTTCTCTTTCGATTCATATAACGCAGCATCCGCTTTTTCTAACCAGTTCTCAGCAATTGAAAATTCATTAGAAAACTCAGCAACGCCTGCGCTTACTGTCAATTTTAGCTGCTCATCGTTATATTCTTTCCCTAAGGGCAGAAGCGTTTCCTCTATCTGCTTTCTCAGGCGTTCGGCCACTAACACAGCATCATTTAATGACGTTTTAGGTAAGAGTATGACAAACTCTTCTCCACCGTAACGACCACAGGCATCCGTTTCTCGCTGACTTCCCAGTATAATATCTGCTATTAGCTGAATAGCGCGGTCACCAATTTGGTGCCCATAAGTGTCATTAACCTGCTTAAAGTGATCAATATCCATCATAATAACTGAAGCGGTGTCTTCGTAACGCTTACAACGAAGAAACTCCTGCTCAAACAGCGTTTGCCAATGTCCGCGGTTAACGAGCTGGGTTAAAGCGTCGGTCTGACTGATGGTTTTTAACTTTAATAAATTATTGGCTTCCTCACTGACGTCATAAACCAACGCACAAACATGGTGAATTTGCTTGTCCGTGGAGAATAGAGGAAATAACGTCACGTTCTGGAACATCAAATCAGATTCAGCCGTAAACGGTCGGGTGTTTTCGAAGTTCAGAATATGGGGCTCTTGCTGCCAGTTACAGTGAGCCTGAATACCCAACTTTAAAACGGACTCAGTTTTATATTGGAACCAGCTTTTAGGTAAGGTTGGCAATAGCGTAAACAAATTTTCATCTTTAGCGACAACGCTACTGATACCGCTATGGTTTTCCATAAAGCCATTCCACACTTTAACGTCGTAATCGCGGTCAAAAACAATCAACCCAACCTCAATGTTCTGAAGAATTTGCAGTACCCAGTGTAGGTTGGTGATGTCTAGTTCCTCTTTATTCATCGATAAAGTACCCGGCTCGTTCTTCAAGTGCAGCAATTGAAGCTTCAGTGAAAATAACGTAGAGATCGCAATTTAAATGGTAATCAGGGATCTCATAATCGATGGTAATGATTAAAACTTCTTTATCTTTCACATCCTCTTTAAAAACATTATTGACGGTTTCGCTCATTCCCAAGAAAGCTGGCTGGCTAATATTTAACTCTAAATCCAGTTGCGATGAGAACCGCTTTAAAAAAGCGGCAATAAGCGTTGAGGCAACATCTAAAAGGACACTTCGGCTGTCGTCCTTAAATTCATAACCGTGATAGTCCGACAACTTAGACGGTAAGTCGTTGAGAGTTCGGTTATCAACACAGAGAATGGCTTCTCCGGCTATAGCGTTACCAACAAAACCTTCGGACACCATGTTTACCCGGATATTTTCATCGTGAAGTTCGTTAATCAGAGTATTGTATGGGCGCTTAGCAACATCGGGCACAGGTAGCTGAATAAAGGAACCCAGCATACCACCAAGCAGTTTTGCCGCATCACCAAGCGCAATATTGCTCACTTCCTTTAAAATATCGGTAGGTTCAATATGTTCCGTTTTTGTCTTCTTACGCTGGTGGTTCCCGGGCAATAACTCTCTGATAAGGCCGTAGCGCTCAAGTACATCGTGCAACTCTTCAGAAACAATGGGTTTCTTTATAAAACCCAAAGCTCCGAGCTTTTCAACCCGGCGCTGAGACTCTTCCTGTATGTCACCGGAAACAACAATAGTCAGGCAGTCTAACTGCTTTTCCTTAATGTTCTGTAATACCTCAAAACCATCCATAACCGGCATAGTTAAATCCAGAAACAGCAGCTCAACAAGACCTTGCTCTACAAGATCTAAAGCTTCTTGCCCGTTTTCAGCAAAGCGCACCTCAATGTCCCAACTCTTGGGTAAGGCATGCTCAATGCTTTTTCGAGCAACTTTTGAGTCATCACATATCAGAACTTTCATAGTCTAAACATGGCATAACAAAGCCTGTCCGTTAAGGTACTTTACAAAATATAGACGGCCATTCCGCCCAATAACCAGAATACACTCACACCACAAAGGCCAGTCATAACCTTTTCACTTATCGAGGACGAACCGCCATGGTCATGGTGGTGGTGATGGTCGTGCTCTTTTTGTTTCTTACGCCAAAGAACAATCATGACCACGCTTAGTAATAAGAAAATAAGGTTAAGAACAAAGCCATAATCAAGTTTGAAATGTTCCTGCTCGGCCGGTGACGACCATTGTGATGCGTCCGGCAGTAAATCAAAGGCGAACAGTCCATAGTGCATAACCAGGGATGCTGCCACCAGACAAGTGAAAAGCATTAAGGCAATATACAGCGCCATTTTCCAGCCATAGTAACGAGCATTAATTTTTAGTACCGGCAGTACAATTAAGTCGGAGAAAATGAACGCCATAACACCGGCAAAGGCTACGCCCTCACCGAACAGGACGGCAGCCAATGGAATATTACCCATAGAGCCAATAAAGGTGAAAAATGCGGCTACCGGGCCCACTACCGCTTGTTGCAGTAATGACCAGAAACCCGGTTCGCCCTCGGCACCCACGCCAATAAACAGCCATTCAAAAAACGCGCTTGGCACAAAAGCGGAAATAACACCGGCAACGGTAAAGCCAATAAGCACGTCTTTCCAGACCATCTGCCATTCCATAACGTACTTTTGACCAACTTTTTTCCAGGTATCTGAGCTAAAGAGATCAGACAACGTGCTCTCATGTTGATGCTCGTCGTCTTCTTCGTCTTCTTCTCGGGCGTTTTTGATGAGGTTTTTGGGGTTAGTTACCGTAATAAAAAGCCAGACGAATAAAATTAGCAGCAACCCGCCAACGTATTCACCAACCACAAACTGCCAACCGAGGAAAATAGAAATAACAAAACCCAGTTCAATGACCAGATTGGTAGAGGCCAGCATAAAGGCCATTGAAGCACTAAAGGCCGCCCCTTTATTGAACAATGCCCGCGTAGTTGAAAGTGCAGCAAAACTGCAGGAACTGGAGATAAAGCCAAAAAAGGTGCCTAGCGACACGGATTTGAGGTCATTGCCTCCCATAGCCTTGCGCATTCGCCGCTTAGTGATAAGCACTTGAATTAGGCTACTGATCAAATAACCTAATACAAACGCCCATAAAGCCATCCAGAAAAAGCCCAGGCTGGTGTACGCCGATTCGCCCCATAGTGATAAGAAATTCTCCATGATAGCTCCTTTTACTTGAAGCCCACCTTCATTTCCTGCGTTTGTCCATGATGGGCATTTTCTGGTTACTATTTACAGCCTACGTTATTCTCCGAAATTTGATCTCTACCTGAATGGACTTCTGTATCCGCTTTAAGTTCTAACATTGAGCATTCAGGTAAATAATTAAGTAGTCTAAAAAGACGACTAAAGTGCAGCAAAGCAAGTGAAAAGGCTGTCACCATAGGACTCGAACCAGCTCTTAGTACCCTCTAGTGACTCCGTTTCACAACTTGAAGACACTATGATTGGGCCCGCAAAATTATCTAGTAAAGGGCTCAGTACAGCCCCGAGAGTAACTTGGAAAAGCAGATTCAGCAGTATAAAACTTACTGATTCTCGGTAGTCTTTCATGAGGTTCACACAGTGTTACTAATTCCATCGAACCAAAGTAACAGGTATTTCACCACCGGTGTACTCGAACTCGACTTCAACAAGACCACCGCTATCGGCAATAGCTACCAAGGCATCGCAATCCGCGTTTTCAGCACAGAGGAACTCATATTGATAAAAGCCATAAACTCCCTCTTCTTTATCAGTAAAAGGGTTTCCGCTAAGTTCTACTTCGCTGTAAACATAGCTGGTGCCAACGGAATCGGCCTGCGAGCTGATAACTTCGACCAGTTCAATTGATATTGAACTGCCATCGGCAACACCTTCAGTATCAACGTTTTTCTCAAGTACACGTAACTCATAAGAGGTTCCGAACTCATGTTCAAAGCCCTCAATACTAGTGGTGAAAATTTCTTGTCCACTTTGAGTGGTTCCATGTCCAGTTATTGGCGGGGTAAATTGAATACCTAAACCGTAATACACGGGTTCAGACGCCACTGTGACAGTATATTCAGTTCCATCATCAGAACCACTTGAGCCGCCGCAACCAAACAAATACGCGGTCATAAATGTGAGTAACAAGGAACGTGACAGGGTTTTAAATTCCATTTATTCGTACTCCTGATTATAGACAAGCTAAATTGCAGACAGATAATCGGTTTAAAACTAAGTTAAATAATTGTAACATTATTTGTGTTTTTAATTAATATTTTTAATCAGCGAAAGTCTTGTAGAAACAGGAAGTTGCATTTAGGGAGTTATAATGGATTATAAATTTTGGGCGTTGTTCTTTTCGGTTCTACTTGTTGCTTCCTGTGGTTCGGGGGACAGCTCCACACCACCTCCGCCATCAGAAAAACAATCTGTTAACTTATCGTTCGACTTTTCGGAAAGTTCTCAGGAATTCGAGATTAGTGTTGCAGACTATGCCGTTGAGCATGACAGAAATGATGAAATCGTTTCAACGCTGTCTCAACTTCCTGAACCCTATGAGTATCGTAAGGGGGTTGAGTTTAGCTGGTACAATTACTCAAGCGATATGAAAGGATATATAAAGAGAAACATTTCAGACTTAAAGCCCGATACGACGTATAACGTCGACTTTCAAGTGAATGTTTTAACCGTTGAATCAGAACAGTGCATTGGCGGAGGAGGCAGCCCCGGCTCTTCTGTTAATGTAAAAGCCTCCCTCTTGCCGCAGGAGCCTACCCGCTTTGTATCCTATGAAATCGCTCCAGAGGGCATTTATAGAGTCGATATTGATGATGGGCAATCAGGAGGCGATGATGTCGCGTTGTTAGGACATATTGGCCTGCCAATATCTTGTGAAACTTCTAAAGAGTCGCCCGTGTGGGAGGTTAAACCTTTAGTTAACGATGAAAGCTTTGTAATGACCACGGGAGAGCCTGGAGAGGCCTGGGTATATGTCTCGATTGACTCCGGCTTTGAAGGTGAAACTACAGTGTATATAACTGATGTGGAGATGGAAATTTTAGAGCAATAAAATTTTGGAAGATAGTAACTAAAGGAGTAGAAACCAGTGATTAAATTACTTTTAGTGATCGTCCCAACCATATTTATAGCTGCATGTGGTGGCTCAGATTCTGGTAAACCAGACCCAAGAATTAGTGAAGTAAAAGAAGAGATCAAGGCAGCAAAACAGCTTTGGCAGGATAATGGACTTATTGACTATATGTTCAACTTCTCGGCAAGAATTGACAGAGCATGCCCATCTGATGGACCCATAGCTGATGAAATTCCCACCCGAATGGTTACAGTTGAAGACAATGCAGTCACATCGGTAACAAGTGCTTTAACGGGCGAGCCTATGATAATTCCAACTTTTGAATACTTTGGAACTATTGACGACATATTTAACTATCTGGAAGGAGAATTAGCTAAAGAGCCGCAAGTCATCGCGCGATCTTTTTCAGCTCAGAATGAACTTCCCATGTTTGATGAATCTCTGGGTTACCCGATACAGTTTTACCTTGAATTCAACAACAGCAATGGGTGTAGTTCTACCCAAATCACTTTAAGTGAATTCCGATAAAGGCATTAACCGCGGTAAAGTGCTTCACCCAAGTGTAAGTACTTGGCCTATGCCGACAAAAGGTGTCGGTGTACATTAAAGTTCTTAATCTTTTTATTATATAAGCCTTTATTAACAACTGTAGAAATAACACCTCTACATTAAAGTTGTTAAATAGACAGGAGGTAGCAATTCGCAGCCTAACATTAAAGATTTTAAACTTATAAGTATGGACTCAAGTTTGGGGTTATCTTGATTAGAAACCTTTAACTCTACGCCATTACTCTATACAAAAAAGCAATAATGTAATAATAACCGACTAGAAGGGCAAAAAACTTTGTATAAAAAATATACCTTATAGGTTCATTTATATGATCCCATACTTCGAATTCATCATCGTCATTTGGACTTCCCAGCTTTAGCCAAATGCATTACTAGTGAGCTAGTACATCACAGAACACTTTGAATCTAGTCCTTCTCTGGAGAGTACAATATTCCATAGTGATCAAGGTACTCAGTATGGAGCGAGTATTTAGACGTTTAAAGTCTGAGTGGATGCCGACACCCAGTTACCGTTCAGCAATTGAAGCAAAAGAGATGTCAGTTACTTTATTATGAATTACTACAACCGGGAGTGTGACCGCATCAATTTAATGATGGTCTACCACCGGCAAAAGCAGAAAATTAGCTAAAAAGGTGTCCGGATTTTGTTGACCACTACAATGTGCCACCGTCTAACACATTACAACTGTGGTCACCTCGGTCGCACGATGATGAATTGCCGCAATACCCTTGAGCTACATAGTGAAATAATTATCACGGAATCGCTATATTATTAGCTTTCCCGTGATAATTCTAAATAGGCCACTACCACTCTCGATATAGATTTAATCACGTGACTTTTTTCTAGGCTTAAAAATAGACTCGCCTAAAGCAAAGCCAACACTTGCGGCAATAACTATATAATAATTACGCTTAAAATCTTCTACACCTAAAAATTCCGAAGTAATTCCAAGGAAATATAAAATATAGCTTACACCGTGGAATAACGTGACAAGAACAACAAAAGCAATAAGAGCGAGTATGATAAATTTAATAAACCGAATCATAAAGCTCATGATAATCAAGGTGAGCCAATACCATCAGCATAGCTTGGAAAACCCTCTTTATCGACATACCATGTATTATCATCCCAGGAGGTTTTGAAATGAGAAACCGACATAATAAGATCATTGACTGAAAAAGCCCCTCCTAACGCAGGATTATCTGGCATACATGTTATGTAATAACTACAGTCCTGTGGATTACCAACAGCCCAAGTTCCTCCACCTGGACACGTTAAAGGATTACCATCACAGGCATCCCTAACAAATTCATTATAGTCAATGGGGTTTTCCTTATAATAATCGTTCCACTCTGTTAGATTTTTCTCGCACTTTGTACTCATTAATTCATCAGCCATGTATTCTGATGCGCCACTTACAGTAAGCATAATCGTCCGACTTAACAGAGTAGACGGAGTAAGCCCCGCGAGGACTGTAAGCGATGCGGCAACACCGCGGCAATATTCATTTAAACCATCATATTCACTCTTATCCTCCCCGCTTGCAGACGAGGTGCCCGAAAAAAGAACAGCTAAGATGTAAAGCATAGAAAGAAAAACTTTCATAATTCAAACTCCTTTTTGTTACTTTTATTTAACATCTAGATATAAATATAATTACCCTGACAAAAAAGTCAAATATTTAATACGTACTAGGGAGTGGGTTGTAGAACGCTTTGGAGTAGTCGAACAATTGGAAGTTAAGCATTACAAGTCTACTGGGCTGGTCGTGTATTTTTCGTAAAAAGAAGCCCTCTTAGTTACGTTAAAGAGGTATGTAGTGGCCAACTCTTCTTGGCCACCGTTCGAGTCGTTTAACTTTTACCTTCAAAAACGCAGGGTTCACACTTCACTTGGTAAATACCGATAAGATTGAGGAGCTGAAATATTTTCTCCTAGTTCGGCTCCCCGGTCCTAACGCTTGCTCGGTTGCTGTGCCGTGTAACGGCCTAACATCTTTGCGATAGTTGGTCACAGGTGTTTGCGCTATAAGCTTGTCGGTTTTTTCGTATTCACGAAGATAAAAATGCTGAAACTGTCGATAGGTTGGTATCTGCTCTTCACTGGCATCTGGGTTTGCGAACTTATAAGCTGAAGCAAACTTACGGTACGCGTAGCTGACAGACATATTCTTGTCGTTAAGTAGCACCGTTTCTATAGTACGTCGAAACAGTCGACGTATATCATCGTTTAACGGCACTGTAGTTCCCGGGTTGTGTATTCGACGTTGCCCGGGTGTTTTGTCTTTGAAACTTCGAGGCTTACCGGCCGCACCAGAATTCTTGAAGTCGGGCAGTAGTGCATTTTTAAGCTGACCTCGTTGCCAGTACCTTCTCAGATACTTGTAGAGCGTAGGAACACTGACTTTCGATTTGTCAGCGACATTTTTCAGCAGTGCAGCACGCTCTTTTTTAAAATACATTTTCTCATCTACGATGATGTCTTTAATCGCCTGATAAGCTTTTTCGCGACGTTTGTAGTCAGAACTACCTTCCTCCGGCGTAAGTATCTGTAGCTCAGCAAAAGGGTCTTCAACGCGCGTAAGCTGACCCGCAGCAACTAAGTCCTCGAGCACATCGATATACTCTGAGGTGGGTGTTCCTTTATTCTCATCAATGCACAACCAAATAAGCCGGGTGCTCTCTACGAACAAGATGCGGTACCGCTTATTGTCATATTCAACAACATCATTAACTCGCCACATTCACCGCACCTCCCAAGCTCTCTAACTCGTGACACGTAAAATCCCTTCCGCTCGGTTTTCTGAATGGTTTTCTGACATCAAACGTAATAACCCGGGATGCGCATAGCACTCTTAAATCATAAAGTGACTCACCCAACTCAAGGTCGTAAGCTCGGTCAATCGCCTTACACAGTTCAATAATATTTAACCCCGGGTTGTCGGCTACAGCAGCTTTAAACATCGCCAGACTCGACGCCGTGATAACCTTGTCACCGGACTCGCTCTCTCCTTTAACAACATACAACCAGTCAATGTTTGTCTTAGCCACCGGATCGATTTCACGCTCAGTAACGAGATACCAGGGAAGCTCTTTTTGCTTCCAGTAACGACGTTCAATTTCTAACTTCTCAACAGTGCGAGCATCATCAAGACTATCCACGTACTTAGCTTGTAGCACAAATTTAGGCTCTGATTTATCAGTAGAATTGACTAAGAAGTCTGACGACATCACCGTATCGACTCCATTGTTAGTCGGGTGAATCAGGTTGTTTTCCCGCGCGATATCTCGCGTATCATCACGAATCAGAGGAAATTGTTCACGTATGTCAGTAACGGAAGGGTTGTTATCGAGCAGGAGGAAAACGGCAAATTCAAGATCGGAGAGAAGGTGATGAATGCGTTGGGTAAGCTGAGAGTAGACCTGTCGGGATCGGCCTAAAGATGGCACTTCATCGACCCGCACCCAAGGACTGTAGTCCACGCCTGAACCAGAACCGCGTCCTTCCTTTATTCTTTTCGTAATCTGCGTCTCGCTCAGCGAGTATTTTGATTTTGCCATGTCATCAACTCGATTTGCTTTGTTTCAGCATAACTGAGTATCCGCATTAAGCAATACGCGGTTTTTAAATCATTTCTAAAAATACCTAAAAGTAACTATTTCAAAAACCTAATAAAAACAAGATCGTCAGCTGTTAGTTTATAGTAGCGTTTCTCTTAGTTAAACAGACAGATAACCTATGGAATTTTGATAGGGTTGAAAAATATATTTTGACGTGAAAGCATGGAGTTAACATTTAATTAACAACAAAACAAGTAATAAGGATTGCTAAATGATAAGAATATTACAACTGTTTTTAACTTCAATATTATTGCTAGCCCCGTTCACTGTCTCAGGAAAGTACATTATTGTTACCGAGGTATGTGAAGATTATGTCATTACATCTAGTGACGGGGGTTACTTTACAGGTACTGTTTGTTGGAATTAGTACAGTAGTACAGGTGGTAGCGGAGGAGATGGTTCAGGCGGCGGTTCAGGTGGCGGAGGCTCTGGAGATTCTGGCGGTTCCGATGGTGAAGACTCTTACGTCGGCACGCCAATTGATGATGACGCAGACGGTATACTAGACTGTTGGAAAGATGTCCTGGCGAATGGAGATTACAACTTAGACTCTGGAGATGACTTCGGGCCTAGAGTGCTTAATGGCGAAAATGATCAGCACAATGGAATTGATATCCAGGCAACTAGAGGAACTACTATATATTCTCCAATTAGAGGACAGGTTATAGACACAGCGCAATCAACATCTCAGCACACAAATAACGGCGCTCATGTCAGAGCGAGAGTAACGGCATCTGGCACTATATATGAGTTTGTGATGATTCATATGGTTACAGATAGCGTAATTGTCGAGAGTGGAGATTCAATTACTCCAGGACAACCTATTGGAGAAGTAAATTGCACTGGCGCGTGTGGTGGTGATCACTTGCACTTACAAGTGTATGAAGTGACCTATCCCATCAACCCAATAACTAACAAACCAATGCAAAAGAAAGTAGCGATTGATCCTGTTCCCCTAGCCGGCGGCGAAGCCTGTAGTAAAAAAGGATAAAAATTATGAACTATTTAAAACTCAGTGTGATCCCTTTAGCGTTTTTGACTTCTATTTCAATGGCGCAGCAGCAAGTATTAAGTCACGATATGGAACCCAGTGAAGAAACAGTATTCACGATAGGTAAGGATAACTTTTTAGGCATAATGAAGGATAAAAGTTCTTACCAACTAAAAATAACTAATAGCTCCAATGAGGCCTTAATTCAAACAAATCTACCCTGGAAGCCAAGTCATTTAGAGACCTTCAATGACATTGAACGGTCCTTAATTGGGAGTTTGAAAAAAAACGGATTCAATGGTGATGGCAATTTAGCTGTTTTAGATTCGAAAGGAATAGTTAAATCATTCAAAAACGTATCTGATTATGGCTCTTTAAACAGTTCGGGCGGATTTTTTATTATTAGTAATGAGGTAGATAAGCCTACCCTCTCAACTTATAGTGAAAATTTAAAAGAAATTAGCTCACGCAACTTTCCGAGCGAATTAGTTAAGCGAAGTATGGTTTCGGTTTCAAAGGATGGAAAAGAGTTAGTATTCAGCTCTCCATCCCCCGATATGTCGCACCGAAAATCAATTACTAAGTATTCTGGGCATAATTTTTCTAAAGAAACCAAATATGAGTTTGGCGGAGCCCCTCTCTACCAAGCAGTAAGTTTTGGAGATAACCAGCTAGCAATCAACGTAGGCGGTAAACTAGTTGCCTTTAGAAACGGAAACGCAGTCTGGACTTACGAGCCCAAACCTTATTTTTCAGCAAATTTAGTTTCGACCTCTCAAGATAAAAATTACCTAATAATCAAAGGCGATAGCGGTGAAGTAGCTCTGATCAGCAGCCAGGGAGATGAGATATTTCGAGTAAATAATAAAAATGGTTCAGAGGTCTCTGTAAAAGGCAAATTTGCTCTCGTGACAAGCAATGGGTTAGCCAAGAAGTTTTCACTCGAAACCGGTAAAAAAGTCCAAGAGGTGAATATTAAAGATACTAATAAAGTAATAGGTCTCTCTCAAAATATAATTTATATAAGCGACAGGCGAAATGGTGGAGTAAATAAAGCTCAGAATAAAAACAATTAATACTTTAACTAACAGTAAAGTAGCCAAAGCGAAAAAAGCCAGCTTTGGCTACTTCACCTAGCTCTGAGAGCAAACGACATTTTTAACAGCTTTAATGTCGCATTTAAGATCTTTAATGTTATTTAAGAACTTTAATGTACACCGACAAAAGGGCCTTTCGGCCCTTTCTGATTTATTCGACCGTTACACTTTTTGCTAAATTACGAGGCTGGTCCACATCGGTGCCTTTAATCAGGGCAACGTAGTAAGACAGCAGCTGCAAAGGAACGGTATAGACAATAGGCGCTATTACTTCGTCGCAATGGCAGACGTTAAGCACGTTTAACGACTTATCACCTTTGAAGCGGGCATTTTTGTCGGCAAAAACGTACATCAAACCGCCACGAGCGCGAACCTCTTCAACATTCGATTTCAGCTTTTCCAGTAAATCGTTATTGGGGGCTACGACAATAACCGGCATTTCTTCGTCAATAAGTGCCAGTGGGCCGTGTTTTAATTCCCCAGCGGCGTAAGCTTCGGCATGAATGTATGAAATTTCTTTCAGTTTTAACGCACCTTCCATAGCAATAGGGTACTGATTACCACGCCCCAGGAACAGGCTATGCTCTTTGTTGGCAAAGTCCTGCGCTAACTCTTCAATTTCATCCGCTAATGACACCGCTTCTTCCAGCTTGGCCGGCAAGGCCTGCAACGCGTGGACAACAGCTTCTTGCTGTTGCTCTGGCATGCCGCGGTATTTGCCAATACCTAAGGTCAGCATAAGCAGGCCGGTCAACTGGGTCGTAAAGGCTTTGGTTGACGCCACACCAATTTCCGCACCAGCGCGGGTTAAAAAGGCCAGGTCCGATTCGCGTACCATAGACGAGGAGCCCACGTTACAAATAGTCAGGCTGCCTTTATAACCAAGTTCTTTCGACAAACGCAGTGCTGCTAAGGTGTCTGCCGTTTCACCACTTTGAGAAATGGTGACTAACAAGCTGTTCGGATGAACATAAGACTTGCGGTAGCGGAATTCTGAAGCAATTTCGATATTACATGAAACGTTTGCCATGGACTCGAGCCAATAGCGAGCCACCATACCTGCGTGGTAACTCGTTCCACAGGCAACAATTTGAACGTGCTCGATACCTTTTAAAATATCGGCGGCGTTTTCGCCAAAAGCATTATCCAGCACGCTGGTTTCGGACAAGCGGCCTTCCAGTGTGTTACGAACGGCAATAGGCTGCTCGTAAATTTCTTTTAGCATGAAGTGGCGATACTCGCCTTTCCCGCCTGCGTCATAGCTGACATCAGACTCAATAATTTCGCGCTCTACAGCGTTGCCTTCGGCGTCATAAATGTCTATTTCAGTGCGGTTAATGTCGGCTACATCGCCTTCTTCCAGGTAGATAAACTGACGGGTCACCGGCAATAAAGCTAACTGGTCAGAAGCCACAAAGTTCTCGCCAATACCCACACCAATAACCAGAGGGCTACCAGAACGGGCGACCACTAAACGCTCAGGGTATTGGGTATCCATAACCACGGTACCGTAAGCGCCTTCCAACTGACGTACAGCCGACTTAACGGCAGCCAGTAGATCACCATGCGTTTTGCGTTCGTGATGAATTAAGTGAGCGATTACTTCGGTGTCAGTCTGCGAGTTAAAGACATAACCTTCGGCTTTTAGCTCTTCGCGCAGGCGTTCGTGGTTTTCAATAATACCGTTATGCACAACAGCAATTTGATCCTCAGAGCGGTGAGGGTGGGCATTAGCTTCAGTCACACCACCGTGCGTTGCCCAACGCGTATGCGCAATACCAATAGTCCCGTCTAACGGGTTCTGGTCTATAGCGTCTTTAAGTTCCTGTACTTTACCGGTACGGCGCACGCTTTTTAAATGCTTATCGGCGTCAATAACAGCCACACCAGCCGAATCGTAACCCCGGTACTCCAGTCGTTTTAAGCCTTCCAGCAAAATACCTGTTACTCGACGTTCAGACGTCGCGCCTACAATACCGCACATAAGTTAACTTCCTTTTTTCGACTGTGGACGTTGCCATCCGCTGATATTACGCTGCTTGCCCCGGGCTACAGCCAGTTCGTCATCTGCTACCGCCCGGGTTATGACCGAGCCGGCACCGACGGTTGCATTTTTACCAATGGAGACAGGCGCAACCAAAGAGCTGTTTGAACCAATAAAAGCGCCGTCACCAATTTCAGTAAGCGCTTTATTCACACCATCGTAATTGCAGGTAATGGTACCTGCACCAATGTTTGCGTATTCACCCACTTGAGTGTCACCAAGGTAGGTTAAATGACTGGCCTTTGAGCCTTTACCTAAACGGCTTTTTTTCATTTCGACAAAGTTTCCGACCTGCGCTTCATCCGCAAGTTCCGCGCCGGGTCGCAGCCGTGCAAAAGGACCGACTTTGCAGCCTTTTGCCACTTTTGCATCTTCTATATGAGAGTTCGCGCGAATAACCGTGTCGTCGCCAATAACGGAGTTTCTAATGACACAGTTTGGTTCTATAACAACGCGGTCTCCAAGAACCACATTACCTTCAAAAACCGCATTAATATCAATAGTGACGTCGCTGCCGGCACTCAGTTTGCCCCGGCAATCAAAACGAGCAGGGTCAATTAAGGTCACGCCCTGAGTCATAAGCTCTTCGGCCTGACGCTGCTGCAATGCGCGCTCTAGCGAAGCTAACTGCTGGCGGTTGTTGGCACCTTCCACTTCCTGCGCGTTGTCAGGCTGTGCAGTAGCAATATTTACGCCTTCCTGGGCGGCCATTTCCACAATGTCAGTCAGGTAATACTCTTTCTGCGCGTTGTCATTGCTGAGTTGCTCAAGCCAGCCTTTTAGCTTGTCGCTGTCAGCTATCATAATACCGGTGTTTACTTCGTCTATAGCTAACTGCTGCGCATTCGCATCCTTTTGCTCAACAATGCCGGTTACGCTGCGGCGTTCGTTACGCACAATACGACCATAACCTGTTGGTTCCGCTAACGTCATAGTCAGCAAGCCAAGCGAGGTATTAGCACTGGCAGTTACCAGCTTAATTAAAGTGGACTCGGTTAACAGGGGCACGTCACCATACAAAATAATGACTTTTTCATTGCTTTTAAGGTGCGGGATAACCTGTTGAACGGCATGACCGGTACCCAATTGTTCACGTTGCTCTACCCAGGTTAAGTCGTCGCCGGCAATAGCTTGCTGCAGCTGATCGCCACCATGACCATAAATTAAATTAATGGCATCTGGCTTTAATGACCTGGCAGTATCAATGACGTGTTCTACCATCGGTTTATTCGCCACTTTATGCAGCACTTTGGGTAAGTCTGAACGCATGCGGGTTCCTTTCCCTGCGGCCAGAATAACAACGCGTAACTTCATATTAATGAGATCCTTAATTCAGTATCGCTTGCAGCAGCTTTATTACGTACACCTATTGTAACGACAAAAAAGGCCCTGTTGCACTAACAACAAGGCCTTTTACGTATTTTAACGCAGAAGTTTTAGCGCTTAAGCTTACGAATAACCTCAAGCTGAGCCAATGCGCGCGATAACTCGGCGATTGCCTCTGCATAGGTCACATCTGCACTTGAGTCAGCAATGGCTTCTTCAGCGCGTTTCTTCGCCGCTTCAGCTTCTTTCTCATCGAGATCGTCACCACGAACAGCAACGTCTGCTAGTACAATGACATGACCAGGCTGTACTTCTAACACTCCACCGGCGACATACAGAAGCTCTTCGTCGCCCGCTTCGCTGACATACCGAACCATACCTGGTTTGATTTTTGTCAGCAGGGGCGCGTGACCTGGGTAAATACCCAGCTCACCTTCGCTACCAGTGACCTGAACCGTTTGTACAACGCCTGAGAACAATTTGTCTTCAGCGCTAACAATGTCCAGATTTAATGTTTGTGTTGCCATTCAAACCTCCCGGTCGGTTACAGGTTTTTGGCTTTTTCTACCGCTTCTTCGATGGTACCAACCATGTAGAAGGCCTGCTCTGGCATATCGTCGTAATCACCATCCAAAATGCCTTTAAAGCCGGCAATAGTATCTTTCAAAGATACATATTTACCTGGAGCACCAGTGAATACTTCGGCTACGAAGAAAGGCTGCGACAAGAAGCGCTGAATTTTACGAGCACGAGATACAGACAGTTTGTCTTCTTCAGACAGCTCGTCCATACCCAGAATCGCAATGATGTCTTTCAGCTCTTTATAGCGTTGCAGTACTTCCTGAACACCCATTGCTGTGTCGTAGTGCTCATCACCGATAACCTGTGGGTCCAACTGACGTGACGTTGAATCCAACGGGTCAACCGCAGGGTAGATACCCAATGACGCGATGTCACGGTTAAGTACAACGGTTGCATCCAAGTGAGCAAAGGTTGTTGCCGGAGATGGGTCAGTCAAGTCATCCGCTGGTACGTAAACCGCCTGTACCGACGTGATTGAACCCGTCTTAGTAGAGGTGATACGTTCCTGCAGAACACCCATTTCTTCGGCCAGGGTAGGCTGATAACCAACCGCTGAAGGCATACGGCCTAACAGTGCTGATACCTCAGTACCGGCCAGAGTGTAACGGTAGATGTTATCAACGAAGAAAAGTACGTCGCGACCTTCGTCACGGAATTTCTCAGCGATAGTCAAACCCGTCAAAGCAACACGTAAACGGTTACCCGGTGGCTCGTTCATCTGACCATAAACCAGTGATACTTTATCCAGAACGTTTGAATCGTTCATCTCGTGATAGAAGTCGTTACCTTCACGAGTACGCTCACCAACACCAGCGAATACTGAGTAACCGCTGTGCTCGATTGCGATGTTACGGATAAGCTCCATCATGTTAACGGTTTTACCAACACCAGCACCACCGAACAGACCAACTTTACCACCTTTAGCAAACGGGCAAATCAAGTCGATGACTTTAATACCTGTTTCTAACAGTTCGTTAGTGTTTGACTGTTCTTCGTAGCTTGGTGCCGCACGGTGAATAGACATCTTCTCGTCTTCACCGATAGGGCCCGCTTCATCGATTGGGTTACCCAATACATCCATAATACGGCCCAGGGTCTTCTTACCCACTGGAACCATGATTGATTCACCGGTGTTTTCAGCGGTGATACCACGACGCAGACCGTCAGTTGTACCCATTGCGATGGCACGTACGATTCCGCCGCCCAGCTGCTGCTGAACTTCAAGAACCAAACCTTCTAAGCCACCTTCGGTCACTTTCAGTGCGTCGTATACTTTTGGTACAGCGTCTTGTGGAAATTCTAAATCCACAACGGCGCCGATAATTTGTACGACCTTACCTTGACTCATGACGTTTCCTCTAACTCTTCAATTCTGTTAACCGTTGCCGCGTTATACCGCTTCGGCGCCGGACACGATTTCCGAAATTTCTTGCGTAATTGCTGCCTGACGCGCCTTGTTATACTGCAATTGCAGTTGATCGATAATATCTTCGGCGTTGTCGGTTGCAGCTTTCATCGCAATCATCCGAGCGGCTTGCTCACTAGCAAAGTTATCTACGACACCTTGATACACTTGCATTTCTACAAAGCGACGAATTAGCGTATCTAGAATACTTTCCGGATTCGGCTCATACAGGTAATCCCAGCTACCTGTCTGTACTTCTTCTTCCGATCCTGCTTGCGGCAATGGCAACAATTGATGAATGGTCGGCTCCTGGGTCATCGTATTCACAAACTTGTTGAATACAACGTACAAGCGATCGATTTTACCTTCTTCAAAGGCATCCAGCATAACCTGGATAGAACCGGTGATTTCTTTCAGTTCTGGCTTATCGCCCATACCTGAAACTTGCGCTTTCAACTTACCAAAACGCTTGAAGAAACCGGTTGCTTTGCTGCCTATTGCGGCAAAATCCGCTTCAACATCTTGCTCTTTCCATTCGTTAGCGTGCTTAACGACTTTCTTGAACTCATTACCGTTCAAGCCGCCACACAAACCACGGTCGGTAGAAACAATGATGTAACCCACACGCTTAACCTGACGTTCTTCCATAAATGGATGACGATATTCAAGGTTACCGCGCGCCACATGACCAATCACCTTGCGAATGGTGTCCGCATAGGGGCGACTAGCCTCCATACGTTCCTGCGCCTTTTTCATTTTCGACGCAGCGACCATTTCCATAGCACTGGTGATCTTCTGAGTATTACCGATACTCGAGATCTGAGTTTTTATCTCTTTACCGCTGGCCATGACGATTCTCCTGTTAACTCAACGACAAATGGCCGCTATTGCGGCCAGGTGCGATTACCATGATTGCGTTTGCTTGAATTTCTCAAGCGCGGCTTTCAATTGCGCATCGATGTCGTCGTTATAGTTGCCAGTTTTATCAATCTCAGCCATTAGCTCGGCGTATTCGCTCGCCATGAAAGATTGCAGCGATTCTTCAAAATCCATGATTTTGTCGATTTCTACGTCTTTCAAGAAGCCTTTTTCAACGGCATAAATTGATACAGCCATTTGAGACACGCTCATAGGCTTGTACTGTTTCTGTTTCATCAGTTCGGTTACACGCTGACCGTGCTCCAACTGTGAACGAGTCGATTCATCAAGGTCAGATGCAAACTGAGCGAACGCCGCCAATTCACGGTACTGAGCCAGGGCAAGACGGATACCGCCACCCAATTTCTTGATGATTTTCGTTTGTGCTGAACCACCAACACGAGAAACCGAGACACCGGCGTTAACCGCAGGACGAATACCTGAGTTAAACAAGTCAGTTTCCAGGAAGATCTGACCATCGGTGATTGAGATAACGTTAGTCGGTACGAACGCCGATACGTCACCTGCCTGAGTTTCAATGATAGGTAAGGCAGTTAAAGAACCAGTCTGGCCTTTTACTTTACCGTCAGTGAATTTTTCTACGTAGTCAGCGTTAACACGCGCCGCACGCTCAAGTAAGCGAGAGTGGAGGTAGAAAACGTCACCAGGGAATGCTTCACGACCTGGCGGACGACGCAGCAACAGTGAAATTTGACGGTATGCAACAGCCTGCTTAGAGAGGTCATCGTATACGATCAAAGCGTCTTCACCGCGGTCACGGAAGTATTCACCCATAGTACAGCCAGAATAAGCTGCTAAGTATTGCAACGCTGCAGATTCAGAAGCAGAAGCCGCAACCACAATGGTGTTTTCCAATGCGCCGTGCTCTTCCAGCTTACGTACAACAGCAGAGATGGTTGAGTTCTTCTGACCAATGGCTACGTATACACACTTAATACCAGAGTCTTTCTGGTTGATAATGGCGTCTACGGCTAAAGCTGTTTTACCTGTCTGACGGTCACCGATGATAAGCTCACGCTGACCACGACCAACTGGAATCATCGAGTCAATTGACTTGTAACCAGTTTGTACTGGCTGATCAACCGACTGACGTTCGATAACGCCCGGGGCGATTTTCTCAACTGGCTCATAGCCGTCAGCTTCAATTGGACCTTTACCGTCGATAGGCTGACCTAGTGTGTTTACCACACGGCCCAACAGTTTTTCGCCGACCGGAACTTCAAGGATACGGCCAGTAGATTTTACTTTGGTGCCTTCCTGCAAATCTGCATAAGGACCCATAACAACCGCACCAACAGAATCACGTTCAAGGTTCAGTGCGATAGCGTAACGATTACCAGGTAGCTCGACCATTTCACCTTGCAGACAGTCTGCAAGTCCGTGAATGCGAATGATACCGTCTTGTACAGACATGATGGTACCTTCGTTGCGGGCTTCGCTGGTGACTTCGAACTTCTCAATTCGCTGTTTGATCAGTTCTGCGATTTCATTTGAATTCAATTGCATGCTCAAGTCCCCAATTAGGATTGCAGTGCGTAAGCAAGTCTGTCGAGCTTGCCGCGCAAGGTGCCGTCAATAACGGTATCACCAGCTTCTATAACAAGTCCGCCAATAATGGACTTGTCGACACTGCAGTTCAGCTTAATTTTGCGTTGCAGGCGCTTCTCAAGTGCTTTACTCAAAGCCGTTTGTTGTGCTTTCAGCAGTTTAACAGCTGACTTAACATCTACAGTGACTTCTTTGTCGTGTTCAGCACGAAGCGTCTGATAGAGCTCACTAACCGCTGGAAGTACTGGCAAACGTTCATTTTCAGCCAGTACTTTAACGAAGTTCTTAGCGTTATCGTCGAGCTCGTCGCCGCAAACACCCAAGAAAACATCTGTCGTTTTTCCAACAGTCGAAGAGCTGCTCAAAAATGAGGCAATAGTCTCATCTTGCGCTACCGCAGCAGCGAAGCTAAGCATTTCTGCCCACTTATCGAGCGCTCCCTGTTCTAAAGCAAAATCAAAAGCTGCTTTTGCGTAAGGGCGAGCGACCGTAGTCAGTTCTGACATAAGCTCAAACCCCTTTATTAAAGTTCAGCGACCAGTTTTTCAACAATGTCGCTATGAGCGTCTTTATCAATTTCACGCTCAATGATTTTCTGAGCCCCAGAAACCGCCAATACGGCGACTTGCTTACGCAACTCTTCGCGAACGCGGTTACGCTCAGCTGTCACTTCTTCATGTCCAGACGCAACGATTTTTTCACGTTCTTCGTGGCCACGTTGAGTTTCTTCCTCAACAATTTTAGCGCCACGTTTTTTCGACTGTTCAATGATTTCAGCGGCTTGCTGTTTCGCTTCTTTGAGCTGCTCGGCAATTTCTTGCTGGGCTTTCTCTAAATCTTTTTGAGCACGTTCACCGGCATTAAGGCCGTCAGCAATTTTCTTCTGACGTTCCTCAATAGCCTTGATGATCGGTGGCCATACAAATTTCATGCAGAACCACACGAACACGGCAAACGCGATCGATTGTCCAATTAGAGTAGCGTTGATATTCACAACGGACCTCCTTCAGTTGGTGACCGTCGAATAACGATTAGCCTGCTACCTGGGTTAAGAATGGGTTCGCAAACGTGAACAGCAATGCAACAGCAACGCCGATCATTGCGATAGCATCGATAAGACCAGCTACGATGAACATCTTAACTTGCAGCTGTGGTGCCAATTCTGGTTGACGAGCAGCAGCTTCCAGGAATTTACCACCCAGAATACCAAAGCCCAGTGCTGTACCCAGTGCAGCCAGACCGATCATGATTGATACAGCGATAGCAGTAAAAGCAACTACAGTTTCCATTGATTTCTCCAGTTTTTCAGTAGATTAAAGTTAAAAGTAAAGCTAAAAACTTTTTGTTTAGAACACTAGTGTTCAGATGAAGCCATGCTTAAGTAAACAATGGTCAGCATCATGAAAATAAACGCTTGCAATGTAATGACCAGAATATGGAACACAGCCCAGGCAAAGTGCGCTGGTAGCTGGAATAATCCAATCATTGCAATCAGAATAAATATCAATTCACCCGCATACAGGTTACCGAACAAACGCAGTGCCAGTGACGCTGGTTTTGCCAGTAACGTGATACTTTCAAGCACAAAGTTTACCGGCATTAACGCCCAGTGATTAAACGGGGTTAATGTCATTTCTTTGGCAAAGCCTTTCACGCCTTTGTACTTAATTGAGTAGATAATAATGAGCGCAAATACGCTGATACTCAGAGCAAAGGTTGTGTTCAGGTCAGTTGTTGGTACAACTTTCATGTAGACGTCATGCGGATCGTCAACAAAGCCTAACCAATAACCACCGTACATAGCGGCTGTTGGCAACCAGTCGACCGGAATTAAGTCCATCAGGTTCATCAGGAATATCCAGACAAAGATGGTTAATGCCAGAGGCGCAATCAGTTTATCTTTACCGTGAAAGGACTCTTTGACGCTGTTGTCGACAAACTCGACAATCATTTCGACAAAGCATTGCCATTTACCAGGTACCCCAGCAGAGGATTTTTTGGCTACTCTGCGGAAACTCCACAGAAACAGCACACCCAGTAACACGGACCAGAAGATAGTATCGACGTTCACCGCCCAGAACCCTTCACCAACCGTCCAATTTTGGAGGTGATGCTGGATATACTGAGTCGGAGTTTGTTCTCCACTTACCATGTTGTTTCCCAGTTAGGTTGATTTTAAAAATAAAACCGGTGCTATCCACTGCATGGTGACGGCAATAACGAAGCCGATCAGTAACCACACAGGATATAAATTTGTTATCAGCAGTGCGAGCATGAGCAGCAATGCTGTTAGCAGAAGCTTAACGCCTTCGCCTAAAAAGAAGCTTTGTACAACTTTCTGATTAGCGCGTGCACCTGCATGTTTAAAAGCAATAAGTGCAAATAGTGCGTTGGGTATTACAGCGGTTAATCCGCCACAAAGAATACCTAAAGCCGACTGCGTATTCGAAACCAATATCGTGACAAGTGCAGCAACTAAGACCACAATAAATTGTGTGCCTACTATTCTTCCTGCCAGTTTTTTACCTACCGCATTGAGTGCCTGTGTCACGACCAAAACCTTTTAACTGGCGGCTATCTTTATGTGGCTTTCAACCAGCCACAATGAAACTCGCGCTAGTATAAAGATCTGCCATGTAATTGCAAACAAATTTGCCTGTAGGCAACGGTTTCTATGCCATTTAACAAAAGTTCTACAACAATCAATACATTGGAATAATTATTTGATGTGAGTCAGAATTCCATCCAGTTCGTCCAGATTGGTATAACTGATAACCAGTTTTCCTTTTCCTTTACGACCGTGATTGATGGAAACTTTTGCACCCAGAGTCTCAGACAATTTCGTCTCTAAATGTTCAATATTTGCGTCTGGTTCGGGCTTTTCAGTTTGTTTTGGAGGGTCGATAGTACGTCTGACCAGTTTTTCGGCGTCACGTACGGTCATATCTTTTGCTACAATTTGCTGTGCTACATCGGCTTGTTGTTCACCTTCTAATGCCAGCAACAACTTAGCGTGACCCAGCTCAATGTCGCCACGTTCAAGCAAGACTTTCACGCCGTCCTGTAAATTATTTAGGCGCAGTAAATTCGTTACAGTAGTACGCGATTTACCGACAGCCTGGGCAACATCCTGGTGGGTCATCTGAAACTCATCCAATAAGCGTTGCAACGCTGTCGCTTCTTCCATTGCATTGAGGTCTTCACGCTGGATGTTTTCAATTAATGCAATAGCAACGGCCGCTTCATCCGGCACGTCTTTAATTAGGCAGGGAACCAGCTCCAGTTTCGCAAGCTGAGCTGCACGCCAACGACGCTCCCCGGCAATAATTTCGTATTCGTCTTTGCCAACAGGGCGAACCACAATAGGCTGAATAATACCCTGAGCTTTCACTGAAGCGGCTAAATCTTCCAAAGCTTCGGGTGACATGTCTTTACGAGGCTGATAACGACCGGGTTTTAACTGTTCAACCGGCAGTTTCTGTAATTCGCCTTTAACTTCTTCCGTCACTTGTTCAGATTGACGATCAGAGTTTTGCTGATTACTGGTCAGTAAGGCATCCAGACCACGACCTAAACCTCGTTTTTTTGCCGACATGATTCGCTAAATTCCCTTGTTATGATTCTTCTGCTACTTCGTTACGATTTTCAGAACGTCGGATAAGTTCACCCGCTAAGGACAAATAAGCCTTTGAACCCGTTGATGATTTATCGTAATACATAGCCGGTGCACCAAATGAAGGCGCTTCAGCTAAACGCACGTTACGCGGAATGACTGTTCGGTAGACTTTGTCACCAAAGTGGTTTTTTAGTTGCTCTGAAACATCGTTAGCCAAACGGTTACGCGGATCGTACATAGTCCGCAAAATACCTTCTATCTCTAGCCCGGGGTTAACCACATCGGCCAGCTGACGAATGGTTTCCATTAATGCTGTCAAACCTTCCAGTGCATAGTACTCACACTGCATTGGCACCAGAATAGAGTCAGCCGCGGCCATACCATTAACCGTCAGCATGTTCAGCGACGGTGGGCAATCAATAAAAATGTAATCGTAGGTGTCCTGGACAGCTTTTAGCGCGTTACGCAAGCGTAATTCCCGCGCAAAAACTTCCATTAATTTAATTTCAGCGGCAGTTGCATCAGCATTTGCCGCAATTAAATGATACTTACCGTTAGTGTCTGTTACCGCAACGTCTTTAACCGGCTTTTCTTCAATCAATAATTCATAAATGCTGTTTTCAACGTCGTACTTATCAACGCCGCTACCCATGGTTGCATTACCTTGAGGATCTAAATCGATCAACAATACTTTGCGACGGGTAGCAGCCATCGAAGCAGCCAGGTTAACTGCTGTGGTTGTTTTTCCAACTCCGCCTTTTTGATTTGCAATAGCAATGGTTGTAGCCACGGGTTTTATAACCTCTTGTTGTTGTCGGATAATCGACTGTCGGTTGTTTTATGACCGTTTGCTTATAATGACGATATGTCGGCTCGCGTCAATGCCGGGAACGTTAATTTGCTCAATACTTTCAGTTTTATAGTTTGCTGACAGTTCGTCCAGTTCTTCTTGTGGGTATAAACCTTTAAGAGCGTAAAACCGTCCTTTATCTGAAGGTAAATGCTCACACCAGGAAAGCATATCATTAAGCGAGGCAAAGGCTCTACTGATTACACCATCAAACTTTTTTTCGTCCTGATAATCTTCAACCCGGGCCTGTACCGGCGTCACATTGGCTAATTTTAACTCGTGACAAACCTGCCGAATAAAACGAATACGCTTACCTAAACTATCGAGCAAAACAAATTCTTTATCAGGTTCAGCTATGGCCAAAGGTAACCCAGGTAAACCCGGGCCTGTTCCAACGTCAATAAAACGTTGTCCCTGTAAATACTGACGAACCGCCAGGCTATCCATAATATGTCTTGGAAGCATATCCTTTGGATTTCTTACGCTGGTCAGATTATAGGCTTTGTTCCACTTGTCTAATAAACCCACTAACGCCAGTTGCTGGTCAATTTGGGACTCTGACAAGGTTAGTTGCGCTTGCTCCAATAATTCCTTTAACTGCTCTTTCACATCCCTTCCTTAAGCACTTTTACGCAATAAACCCTGTTTTTTCAGGTGCACCAGAAGCATAGAAATGGCCGCAGGTGTTATACCAGAAATACGGGCCGCTTTGCCTACTGTTTCTGGTTGGTGGTCATTTAACTTAGCAATAACCTCATTCGATAAACCTTTAATCTTAGCGTAATCGAAAGGTGAAGGAAGCAAAGTATTTTCGTGACGCTGCTGTTTCGCAATTTCATCGTGCTGACGCGAAATATAACCTGCATATTTAATCTGAATTTCAACTTGTTCAGCGGCTAATGGATCTTCTAAGCCCGGAGCAAAAAAATCCGTCTTGGCAAGATCCTGATAATGGATCTCCGGACGTCTCAATAACTCTTCGCCACTGACTTCTTTGGTTACAGGGCTTTTTACCAACGCATTAATTTGCTCCACAGAAACGTGGTCTTTATGCACCCAGGTGGTTTTTAACCGTTGTTTTTCCTGCTCAACAGCTTCCATTTTCTTATTAAATGCAGCCCAGCGTTCATCATCGACTAAACCAAGGTTACGACCAATTTCGGTTAAGCGAATATCGGCGTTATCTTCACGCAGAAGCAAACGATACTCCGCACGCGAAGTGAACATACGGTACGGTTCCTGAGTACCCAAGGTTGACAGATCATCGATCAACACGCCCATGTAGGCTTGATCACGTCGTGGTGACCAGGAATCTTTATCCTGTGCCTGCAATGCGGCATTTAAGCCAGCAACAAGGCCTTGTGCTCCGGCTTCTTCATAGCCGGTTGTGCCGTTAATTTGGCCGGCAAAGAACAAGCCGTTAATGACTTTGGTTTCCAGCGATTGTTTAAGATCTCTGGGATCAAAATAATCGTACTCTATGGCGTAGCCCGGACGCGTAATATGAGCGTTCTCGAAGCCTTTAATTGACTGAACCAGGCGCTGCTGAACATCAAACGGCAGACTGGTTGAAATACCATTAGGGTAAACTTCAAAGGTATCTAAACCTTCAGGTTCTACGAATATTTGATGTGAACCTTTTTCAGCAAAACGAACAATTTTGTCTTCGATAGAAGGGCAATAACGTGGCCCGACACCCTCTATCACACCTGAATACATGGGCGAACGATCAAGCCCTGAACGAATAATTTCGTGAGTGTTTTCATTGGTGTGCGTAATGTAACAGGGGATTTGCTGTGGATGATCAGCACGCGAACCCATATAGGAAAATACCGGAGTTGGGTTATCGCCTGGTTGTTCCTGCATGACTGAAAAATCGACGCTTTGGCTGGCTATACGCGGTGGTGTGCCAGTTTTTAACCGCTCTACTCGTAACGGCAATGAACGTAAGCGTTTAGCTAAAGCATTTGCAGGAGGATCGCCTGCGCGGCCGCCTTGATAGTTATCCAGACCAATATGAATTTGTCCGCCAAGGAAGGTTCCTACCGTTAAAACAACGGTTTTAGCGGTAAATTTAAGACCCATTTGGGTAACAACGCCGGTAACGCGATCGTTTTCAACAATAAGATCATCACAACCTTGCTGGAATATCGACAAATTAGGTTGTGTTTCTAATGCGTAGCGGATCGCTTGTTTATACAGTTGGCGATCGGCCTGAGCTCTTGTCGCTCGTACTGCAGGACCTTTTGAAGAATTGAGTGTTCTGAATTGAATTCCGGCTTTATCTGCAGCTTTTGCCATGAAGCCACCAAGGGCATCAATTTCCTTAACTAAATGACCTTTTCCTATTCCACCAATGGCTGGGTTACAGGACATTTGCCCTAAAGTATCAATATTATGCGTAAGCAATAGGGTTTTAACACCTAAACGAGCGGCGGCTAAGGCTGCTTCTGTTCCGGCGTGTCCTCCACCGACAACAATAACATCAAAGTGTTGTTGGCTCTGTTCTGACATTCAATGTGACCTTTCGTTAAAGAATAGGAAAATAGCCGATTATTTTAACGCGATTTTGTATAAATCTAAATGGTTAAATTTCGTTCAGTGTTATTAAAGATCTTAAAGAAGATCAGTAAAGGATCTTATTTAGATCTTTTATTGTTATTACTACTAGTCAGCGGTTTTCTGTGAATAGATCGCTACAGCCCTTTTTTTATATAGCTCATATTACGATCACTCTCTGTAGATAACCGGGGTTGAACTGGGATCATAGATCGTGGATAAGTGGGGTAGTTATACACAGATCAGTTTATCCCCAGTGTTATACCCACTCCATTGACAGTGCTTAAGTGATCTTATGCCAGCTTTAATCACAGGCTAAAATAACTGTGTATAAGCATGTGGGTATGATCACAGAGCCTTTACAGAATCAGTGATCGCGGGCAACCAGGTTAATGTTTTTTCTTCCGGATCGTCTTCCAGCATGTCTATTTCTAAACGATCAGCCAGTTTAATGGCACCGAGTTCCTGCAAACGGCTATCGCAATGACGACCCGCCTCGCAGAAGGTGTCGTAGCAGGACTCACCAATAGCGACAACTGCGTAGTTTAGTCCTGTTAAATCAGGGCTTTGGGGATCATTTATTTCATCATAAAAATCGAGCATAGAGTCGGCATAGTCGCCGGCGCCGTGACTGGCTAGAAAAACTAACCAGGGTTGATCGGTCGGGAGTTTTTCAAATTCTGGCTCGTAGTGAAGCTCGGTTTCGATACCTTGTTCGTTGAGTTTTTCGCTGACAGTATCGGCTAAAAACTCGGTATTACCAGAGGTTGTACCCACTAAAAGATGTAAAACGGTCATAAACTTTTTTGCTCATTTGCTACTATTAGAAAAACACGAATCATACAGGAGAACCCAAATGGTAAAAGGTCTTATAAAGGTATTAGTGGCTTTAAGTGCCGTAATAGTTTCATTCAATGTTTCAGCTGGTATAGAGTCGCCTAAACAAGTGTCTGAAAACCTTTGGGTTATGGGCACACCTTCAGATGAACAGTTAGCGGAATTTGCGGATAACGGCGGTGATGTTGTTATTAATTTGCTTTCACAAAAAGAAATGACCGAAAGCGAGGAAGCTGCTGTTGTGACCCGTAATGGTATGGCTTATTACCATGTACCGGTTAATGGCGCAGACGGTGTTACCCTTGAGAACGCACGTATGGTTGATCGTATTCTATTAGAAAATAGCGATAAAACCGTTCTGGTGCATTGCGCTTCGAGTAACCGCGTAGGCGCACTGATGGCTTTGCGCGCGGGCTGGTTAGACGGAATGCCGGTGGAAAAAGCGTTAGAAGTTGGTCGTGAACATGGCATGACGTCGCTGGAAGATAAAGTGAAGACGATGCTTTCTGAGTGACGAGTCAAAAAGGGCCAGCTCTTATGAACTGGCCTTTTCCTTTATTTTAAATGCTCTTTTAAAAGTTCCGGTTGGCGCTCTGGTGTAAATATTTCAATCCAATAGCCGTCCGGGTCTTTAATAAAGGCAATGCCTTTCATTTTTCCGTCGTCAGGTCGTTTCTGAAATTCTACGCCCATTTTCTCGAAGCGCTCACAGGCGGCATCAATATCGGGCACAGCGAATCCAATGTGACCAAAGCCTTTCGGTTCTTCATTGCCACTGTGATAGGACACTGAATCGTCGTTTTCGTCCCCCCAGTTGTGCGTGAGCTCCAACATAGCCGGACGACCAAAGGTTTGTTCAATACGTTTATCGTGGTCGGTTGACCAGTCTTTACGTTGCTCCGGTGAAATAGCAGCCATGAAATAAAGCGTGAATTCCATTTCGGGAAAGTCCAGGCGTTTTACCAGAGTCATTCCCAACACCTCACTGTAGAACTTTAAGGTGCGTTCCGGATCTTTTATGCGGAACATGGTCTGGTTAAAAACAAAGTCGTGCGTTGCCGGGTCATGTTGTTCCGATAACCCCTTGGCTTCATCAAAATGTCTGCTCATAATGGCTTCCTTAGTCGGTTCAGTAATTAACTGCTGTTACATTGTTTATTGGGTTTATTACGAGAGAGTTCAAGCGTGGCCTGGTCGGTTTATTTAGTGAAGTGTGCTGATAATACGTTTTATACCGGTGTGACAACTGACGTTGAGCGCCGCGTTAATGAGCACAATGTGGATGATAAAAAAGGGGCTAAATACACACGCGCGCGTCGTCCGGTTGAGCTTGTCTGGAGTGAGGTACACCCTAACAGGTCAAAAGCGTGCCAACGGGAATATGAAATAAAACGTTGGTCTCGCAGTAGAAAAGCCGAACTAACCGGTTGAGTTGAGTCTTTTTTGTCCGGTTAAAAGGTGTTCAATTATGGAGTCTTTTTCTTTTAAGCCGAGCTTATCACTAATTTGGGTTAGCTTTATGACTCGATGGTAAAATCGTGCTTTGCGCCTTTTGTATTGGCTTTCGGTGAGTTTCTCGGTGTCCAGCTGGTCAATTTCTTCTGTCAGTGTTTGCAATAAAGTTTGGTAACGAGCTTTTAAGCTTGTCGGATAAATTAGGCGATAAGCAACTAAAGCAAGTAATGGTGCGGCGACCACGGCCAAAGCAATGGTAATAGAGTGACCAAGATGGAACGAATAAGCTACTGAAGGCTGCATTAATAGTAAGAAGACCAGATTAAAATCCATACTGCCATTGGCGGTCTTCTGGTGTGACATTGGGAGCCCAGCCAACAGAATAACGGGCATTAACGCCACTAACATCCAAAAAATGGCATCCTGATATTGCCAGACAGCGGCCTGTATTAGTATGGCAGTTAAAGCTCCTGCACACTGCCCAAAAAACACATACTTCATCGTCAGAGCGGGGTTATCAGCGGTTGAAAATAGAGTCAGCATAACCGAGGCGCCTAACATTAAATAAGCCAGCTGAAACCATTCGGTATACCACCAGGCTGCGCCAATTAGGCTCATTATAACCAAGGTTCTTATAGCTGCCTGACGAGCGCCTCTCCAGTCGCGGTGTAAAATAGTTTTGGTCAGCAGGGTTGAGCTGGCCGTTTTGCCTGAATCGCGAAAAGATAAACGGTCGTTGGTGGCTTCAACAAATTCACTGAACCGTCTTTTTAATGCATCGTTTTTAATCAGTTTCAGGGCTTTTCTGAGAGGTTCAATAATTTCGGAGCGTTTGGCGGAAGCATTTAGTTTGTTGGAATATTCAAGTAAGTGACCACTTACTTCTTTGTTATTCTCTGGTTCCTGAATGTTGAGTTCGGTGAAAAAGCCAAGCTGACTGTTAATGACTAAACGTAAGGTTTTGGCTGACTCATGAGCGCTGACAGAACCGGTACCATGATCGAGTAATTGAGCTTCTATGGCCGCTAACTGCGACAGCTTTTCAGACAGGTTAAGTGAAACCTTATCCGGTTCAGCAAAATAATGACTGATATCCTGTAAATTAGCGGCTGTAAGTCGGCGAAGTTGGTTAATTAAAGTTTGTTCCGCGCGTTTATAAGTAAAAGCCCAACCAATAACTAACGAGGTCATAATACCGACAAATACTGTAAGCAAACGGTCGATACCCAGTGGCATCAAAGCATCTGGGCTTTGTGTCAGAAGAACGACCATTGAGGCAGAGTACCCGGCCAAAATTGTGCCGTAGGAAATAAGACCGTGCAGTAAATTGCCGGTGTAAACACAGAGGGTTACCCAGAGTGATAAACCGACTACCAGCCAGATGATCTCGCCGCCGGCAGAAACAACCAGTATCATTCCAAACATGGTGCCCAGCAAAGTGCCTAAAGCACGATAGGCGGCTTTTTCTACGAGAAGACCACGGGTTGGTTGCGAAACGGCCCAGACGGTCATAGCAGCCCATTGAGGGTGTTCTAATCCGAGCGCCCAGGCAATAACAAGTGACAAGCAGGCAGCAATGCCGGTTCTGAACCCAAACCGGAGCCGGACGTAGTCAAACCCCCATTGCGCTAACTTGTCTTTCACTGTTGCTCCTTAGCTTTTGGTGACTAAGAAATCGCGTTATTTGCCGATACAGAACGAACCGAAAATCTGGCCGAGAAGATCGTCAGAAGTGAACTCACCAGTAATTTCATTGAGGTGCTGTTGGGTCAGACGTAGCTCTTCAGCTAGTATTTCGCCGGCCATGTTGGCTTCGAGTTGCTCCTGACCCTGCAGTAAATGGGTTTTTGCTTTAGCCAGAGCCTCTAAGTGCCTGCGTCTGGCCATAAAGCTTCCTTCTGCAGTTGTGTTGTATCCAACACAATGCTTTAAGTGCTCGCGCAGTAATTCAATGCCGTGGCCAGTTTTGGCGGATAAATGAATAACCGGAATGCCGTTGTGCTCATCAATGCCGGTAGGCTCTTCCGATAAGTCGACTTTATTGCGGATAACGGTGTAGGGCATGTCTTCAGGTAACTGAGCGAAAAATTCCGGCCATATGTCGTCAGGATGAATGGCAGAAGTCTCCTGACTGTCGACCATAAATAAAACGCGATCTGCCTGACGAATTTCATCCCAGGCGCGTTCAATACCTATTTTCTCAACGTGGTCCGGGCTTTCGCGTAAACCGGCGGTATCAATAATATGCAGCGGCATGCCGTCTATTTGAATGTGTTCTCGCAGAACATCACGGGTGGTTCCGGCTATTTCGGTAACAATGGCGGACTCGCGACCTGCCAGAACATTAAGCAAGCTGGACTTACCCGCATTAGGACGTCCGGCAATTACAATGCGCATACCTTCACGCATAAGCGTTCCTTGCCGGGCCTCCTGTTCTATATGGAACAGGTGGTCAATAATTTCAGCTAAATCGCCGGAGACTTTACCGTCGGAAAGAAAGTCGATTTCTTCATCCGGAAAGTCGATGGCTGCCTCAACGTACATGCGTAGGTGAATAACGGCATCCACCAACTGATCAATTTTGTGAGAAAACTCACCTTTTAGGCTTTGTAATGCGGCTTTAGCGGCTTGCTCCGAATTGGTATCAATTAAGTCGGCAATAGCTTCTGCCTGGGTGAGGTCAAGCTTGTCGTTCAAAAACGCTCGTTCACTAAATTCACCAGGTCGTGCAGGACGAATACCGGGAATTTCCAGAATGGCCTTAATGATCATGTCGATAAGAACGGGTCCGCCGTGACCTTGCAGCTCTAAGACATCTTCGCCGGTAAAGGAGTTAGGACCAGGGAAATAAAGCGCAATGCCTTCGTCCAGCAGTTGTTTTTGTAAATCGTAAAAAGGTAAGTATTCGGCTTTACGAGGTTTGGGGCAATGGCCTAACAGTTTTTCAGCAACATCTTTACAGGCTTTGCCACTAACGCGAACAATACCAACACCACCGCGTCCGGGTGGCGTGGCCTGAGCAACAATGGTGTCGTCAAAGTCTGTTTCAGTTGTCATTTTTCACTGCTCCCAAAAGGACTAAAGCCCGGCATAAGCCGGGCCTTAATGCTTGATTACTTCTTCTTGTTCCTAACGTCTATTCCTTTCTTCTCTAACCCACGGTAAATGATCAGCATTTGTGCAATGGTAATCAAGTTACTGACCAGCCAGTACAGTACCAGACCTGATGGGAACCACAGGAAGAAGACGGTAAATATAACCGGCATATACTGGAACAGCTTCTGCTGCATTGGGTCAGCCGTTGGTGTTGGCTGCAGCCGCTGCATCAGAAACATACTGGCACCCATTAATATTGGCAGGATGTAGTATGGGTCCTTGGTCGATAAGTCCTGAATCCAGAATACAAATTCTGAATGACGCAGTTCGACACTTTCCAACAGCACCCAGTAAAGCGCCAGGAAGATTGGAAGCTGCAACAGCATTGGCAGACAACCGCCCAGAGGATTTACTTTTTCTTCTTTATAAAGCTTCATCATGGCGCTCGACATTTTCTGTCGGTCGTCGCCATAGCGTTCACGAAGTGCGGTCATTTTAGGCTGCAGCATACGCATTTTAGCCATTGATACGTATTGCGCTTTGGTCAATGGGAACAGCAATGCTTTGACAATAACGGTGGTCAGAATAATGGCCAGACCCCAGTTAATGACAAGGCTTTGTAAAAATTGAAGCAGCTTAAATATTGGCTGAGCTAACCACCAAAGGAAACCGTAGTCGACGGTTAAGTCCAGGTGCTCAACTATTTGTGCCATAGCGTCCTGATCTTTAGGACCCAGATAAAGCTGTGACTCAATGACTTTTGAGCTGCCGGCCTGAATTTCGGTCATCGGGTAAATGACACCAATAATTGCCTGGCTGCCATTCGCAACACGTGAGAATAAGCGGTTAGGCTGGCCCTGTTCAGGTATCCATGCCGAAACAAAGTAGTGCTCAAGCATACTGACCCAACCGGTCTGCGAGGTGACGTTCAGCTTTTTATCCAGCATGTCGTCAAAGTCATACTTTTCAAACTTGTCATCGTCATGCGAGTACGCTGCACCAAAGTAGGTTGGCATAATCATGCTGCCACTTTCGCCAGTACCCATGGAGCGCTTAAGTTGTCCGTAGAACTGGGTATTCAGCGCGTTAGGAGTATTGTTCTCAATCTCAAAACGAACGTCGACGTTGTACTTTCCGGGAGTGAAAGTAAATACCTTACGATAGATTGCGCCGCTTTCCGTGGTGTAGGTTAACGGAACTTCGATAACGTCAGTTTCGGACTGATAGCTTTCTTTTTCGTAGTTATAAGACGGACGACCGTCACCGCTTGCATCGATACCATCCGGACCAATTAAACCAGACTGTGCGACGTAGACGCTATTTGATCTATTCTGTAATAGCTGGAAACGCTCTTCGGTTCCTAAGTCCTTGGCGAACTTAAGTAACTCTGTTGAAACAACGTCACCACCGTGAGTATCAATTTCGACATCAAGCACGTCGGTGCGGACGCGAATGGTTGTTTCTGATTGTTGGCTAACAACGGGCTGATCACCTTCCGGTACATCTGCCGCAGCTGAACCACTTGAAGGCACATCGCTGTTTTCAGTGTTATTGCTCGATTGCGTTACTGTCGCGGTTTCGTTTGCTTTTGTTCCGGGTGCGGTCTCCACCATCCAATTTTGGTATAGGAAGAATGACACCACTAAAAAGGCAATAAATAATATCGTGCGTGGCGAATTCATAGTGATTTCGTCTCTGTTGGCTGTTTTAGTAAAGATTCGGATTCGTTGTTATTTTCTGGCTTAATTTCTTGCTTACTGGGCGGAACGGGGTCATAACCGCCTTCGTGGGCAGGATGACATTTACCAATTCTTACTGCAGCAAGGCCAATACCTCGGATTGTACCGTGTTTTTGTATAGCCTCACAGGCATAATGCGAGCAAGATGGATAAAATCGACAACGCGGGCCTAACAATGGGCTAATAAACCATTGATAAACCTTTATGAACGCGATTGGTATTGTTCGCAACGCTTTGCTAATTTTCGCCATAAATAATTCAACGTATCCCGTAATGCGGCGTTATCCTGCTCGACAATACCCTGCTTGGCAATAATTACAATGTCAAAACCGGGAATTTTGTGCTGTCTTAAACGGAATGTTTCACGTATCTGGCGTTTTATGCGGTTTCGGTCAACAGCGCGCTTCGCTCGCTTTTTACTGACAGTAACACCTATACGTGGATGCCCTAACTCATTGGGGGTTGCCAACATAGTGACATGAGCAGTAACGGCTTTTACAGGAGGGTTTGAGAATACAGTCTGGAAATGAGAGGGAGTTAACAGACGTAACTCCCTTCCATATGAGATACTTTTATGCACTCAGTACTTTGCGACCACGAGCACGGCGACGAGCCAATACTTTACGGCCGTTTTTACTTGCCATGCGAGCACGGAAGCCGTGAGCACGTTTGCGTTTTAATACGCTTGGTTGAAATGTTCTTTTCATAACTAATATTCCATCGGTCAGTTTGCTATTTCCCACGCTGGCCGAAAAAGTTGAAACCAAACGTGAACGGAATTTTTTAGAGCGCGGATCTTACCGATCTTTTCGCATTGAGTCAATGATAAGAGGCGGTTTTAGGCAATAAAACCTAAATTAATCTCATCCACAATCTGTAGCAATTATAACATTAAGAATGTGGATAAAATAACAGTTATTCACTTTTTAGATGATTTTTCTGTTTTGGTAAAGTGGCTGGTTACAAGCAAGTTATGCGCCAGTTCTGCCATCAGTGACTATTTTTTATCTCCTTTATTCATGCCGTTTTCAGGCAGTTTATACTAGCGAATATGAACTGAGTGAAGTACAATCTTTGGTTATGATAATAAAAAACGATCCAGGAGAAGAGTGTGAATAATTCGCTTTGGCAACAATGTGCAGAGCGACTGCAATCGGAGTTACCGTTACAGCAGTTCAACACGTGGATCAGACCTCTTCAAGCCAAACTTAATGGCGAGACTTTGACCTTATTTGCGCCGAACATCTATTCGGTCGATTGGGTGCGTGATAAATACCTGAAAACCATTAATGCGTACTTGGAATCCATGTGCGATGACAAAGTACCGAATGTTGTTTTAAAGGTTGGGGAAGCGTCGCCAACACAAAAAGATAACGGTTCGCAACAACGCGCTGCTGCAAAGCGCAGAAAGACGCCGAACTTTTCCTCAAGTAATGCCGATACTGAAGTACCGTTTGAGAGCAATATTCATCCTGAATACACTTTTGATAATTTTGTTGAAGGTAAGTCAAACCAACTAGCCCGTGCGGCGGCTATTCAGGTAGCTGAGAATCCAGGCGGTGTTTACAACCCACTTTTTGTCTATGGTGGTACGGGTTTAGGTAAAACACACTTATTGCACGCAGTTGGCAATGGCATTATGGCGCACAAGAAGGACGCCAAGGTGTTTTATATTCGGGCAGAACGTTTTGTTCAGGACATGGTTAACTCAATTCGCAACAGTTCGACCAATGAATTTAAACGTTACTACCGTTCAGTTGATGCTTTGCTAATAGATGACATCCATTTCTTTGCAAATAAAAAGGGCTCTCAGGAAGAATTCTTTCATACTTTCAACGCACTGTTGGAAGGTAATCAGCAAATTATTATGACCAGCGATCTTTATCCGAAAGAAATAGATGGAGTAGAAGATCGTCTGAAATCCCGTTTTGGCTGGGGTTTGACCATTGCTATTGAGCCGCCGGAATTAGAAACGCGAGTTGCTATTTTAATGCGGAAAGCTGACGAACGTGGGTTACATATGCCACACGAAGTCGCCTTTTTCATTGCCAAAAGATTACGCTCAAACGTACGTGAACTTGAAGGTGCACTGAACCGGGTTGTCGCGAATGTTCAACTTACCGGCCGACCCATTACTATCGATTTTGTGCGCGAAGCGCTGCGTGACCTAATTGCCGCTCAGGAAAAATTGGTCACTATTGATAACATCCAAAAGACAGTCGCAGAATATTATAATATTAAGTTAGCTGACATTTTGTCTAAGCGCCGGAGTCGTTCCGTAGCGCGTCCACGACAGTTGGCCATGGCGTTGGCGAAAGAATTAACCAACCACAGTTTACCGGAAATTGGTGACGCTTTTGGCGGGCGTGACCACACGACGGTTTTACATGCTTGTCGAAAAATACAAGAATTAAAAGATGCGCAGCACGACATAAAAGAAGACTATAGAAATCTTATTCGAACGTTGTCGTCATAAGGTATGTCGTTATAAACAGGGGACTCAGTCATGAAATTTTCAATTAACCGCGATGCTTTTCTCAAGCCACTGCAGGTTGTGAGTGGTGCTGTTGAAAGGCGGCATACGTTACCAATTTTGTCGAATTTGTTATTACAGGTAGATAACGGCCAGCTTAAATTGACCGGAACAGACCTGGAAGTTGAACTGGTCTCCTCGGTACCGCTGGAATCTGCAGATATGGATGCAGCAGTTACTGTACCAGCTAAGAAACTTCTGGATATTGTGCGGAGCTTACCGGAAGGTTCAACAATTGAGTTCACTTCACAGGAAGACAGCGCAACCGTTAAATCAGGTCGCAGTAAGTTTAAGCTCAGCACTCTGTCGTCAGACGACTTCCCAAATATCGATGACTGGAAAAGTGACATCCATTTGGTGACTGAGCAGGCCATATTGAAGGACTTAATGGAGAAAACCCATTTCTCAATGGCGAACCAGGACGTCCGTTATTATTTAAATGGTATGTTGTTTGAAACGGATAATGGCATGTTGCGTTCTGTTGCAACCGACGGTCACCGTTTGGCCATGAGCACTTGTGCTATTGACCAACCAGGCCTTGCACAACGGCAGGTTATTGTTCCTCGTAAAGGGGTGGTTGAGTTACTTCGTCTCTTGGGCGATGACGATCAGGAAGTGTCGGTTTCTATCGGAAACAACCATATTCGCGTTGAAACACCAGAGCTGGTGTTTACCAGTAAATTGGTAGATGGTCGTTTTCCTGACTATCGTCGTGTTTTACCAAGTGGCGGTGATAAAGTTGTGGTCGCGCATCGTGATGCTTTACGTCAGTCTTTTGGCCGTGCTTCAATTTTATCAAATGAAAAATTTCGCGGTGTGCGCTTGAATTTAAGCAGTGGTGAGCTTTGTATTACTGCGACAAACCCTGAACAAGAACAAGCGGAAGAAGTTATTGAAGTCGATTACCAAGGCGATGATCTTGAGATAGGCTTCAACGTTAGCTATTTGCTAGATGTCTTAAATAACATTGATGACGAACAGGTTTCTTTTACTCTGTCTGACTCAAACAGCAGTGCACTAATTGAACCTCAGCATGACGAGTCTTGCTGTTACGTTATTATGCCCATGCGTTTGTAACCCTGCCTTATAAATGTTCATTGAGACATTGAATTTAAGCCACTTCAGAAATTTTTCGGAAGTGGCTTTGTCCCCCAGTCCCCAAATTAACCTAATTACTGGAGACAACGGTTCCGGTAAAACGAGCCTGCTTGAAGCTATTTATTTACTCGGTTTCGGTCGTTCTTTTCGTCCTGGTGGTTTTCGTCAGTTAATTAAAGAGGGTAATAGCGGCTTTACCGTATTTTGTCGCTCTAAAGATTACTCTATTGGCGTTCGACGCAGCGGTGATGGCGAGCAGTCGTTAAGATTGAATGGTGCGAATGTTCAGCGGATGTCAGATGTTGCCCGTTTAGTGCCGGTACAGTTGTTAACCCCTGAGTCTGTAGATATTCTTTTAGAGGGACCAGGTCAGAGAAGACAGTTTATTGATTGGGGAGTGTTCCACGTGGAACATTCCTTTTATTCGGACTGGGTTGCTTACACCCAATTGCTTAAACAAAGAAACAGTTTACTCAAACAACGCTCGCTTCCCGTGCGGGAAGATAAATACTGGAAAGAACAGTTGGCCTATTATGGTGAACGCATTAGTAAAAGTCGCGAAAAATACCTAGAAGAACTTAATGATTATATACAAGAACTAGCGAAATCTTTTCTCTCCGATGTTACAATGGAGGTTCGATTAAAATCGGGCTGGGATACTAGCCAAAGTTTATTTGACGCCTTAGAAAGCCATACAGAGAAAGATAAGAAATACGGCTTCACCTCAGTTGGGGCACATAAGGCAGATATCAAAGTGATAGCAGATGGTGTGGAAGTAAAGCATCGCTTATCTCGCGGGCAGCTAAAAACCGCGATAACCGCTTTGAAATTAGCGCAAGGGAAGCATTATCAAAAAATTAAAAAGCAACCCTGCATCTATTTGGTCGATGATTTAACGTCAGAGCTTGATTCAAGAAACCAGGCGTTACTTTGTCGTGAGTTAGAAAATCTAGACGCACAAGTGTTTATCACCGCAATTACTGGAAAGCAGTTGTCGGATAAATTTCAAAAATCACCTCGAATGTTCCACGTGGAACATGGGGTAATAAACGAATGATATCGAGATAATACTATGGAAGAAAATAATTACGGTTCATCGAGTATCAAGGTTCTCAAAGGGTTGGATGCGGTTCGTAAACGCCCAGGTATGTACATTGGTGACACAGATGATGGAACGGGTCTGCACCACATGGTTTTTGAAGTTGTCGATAACTCTATTGACGAAGCCTTAGCGGGCCATTGTTCAGAAATTATGGTTACCATTCATTCTGATGGTTCAGTCAGTGTGAAAGATGATGGTCGCGGAATTCCCGTTGATATACACGAAGAAGAGGGCGTTTCAGCTGCTCAGGTTATCATGACCGTATTGCACGCTGGTGGTAAGTTTGACGACAATTCTTATAAAGTGTCTGGTGGTTTGCACGGTGTTGGTATCTCTGTTGTAAACGCTCTGTCTGAAAAGCTGCAGTTGACCATTCGTCGACAAGGCCAGGTTTACGAGCAAACTTATCATATGGGTGAGCCGGACAGTGACGTAAAACCTGTAGGTGAAACCGATACAACAGGGACTGAGCTTCGTTTTTGGCCGAGTCACGAAACCTTCACGAATACTGAATTTCACTACGATATTTTGGCGAAACGCCTCAGAGAACTTTCGTTTTTGAATTCGGGTGTTGGCATACGGTTGCGAGATGAACGTGACGACCGTGAAGATGTTTTTAAATACGAAGGTGGTATTGCCGCTTTTGTTAACTACTTAAACCAGAACAAAACCCCCATTCATCAAAAAGCTTTCTACTTTACGCTTCAAAGAGAAGACGGTATTGGTGTAGAGGTAAGCATGCAGTGGAACGATTCCTTCCAGGAAAATATTTACTGCTTTACCAACAATATCCCACAGCGTGACGGTGGTACTCACCTGGCGGGTTTTCGTGCAGCATTAACTCGTACGTTAAACACCTATATGGAAAAAGAAGGCTTTACTAAGAAAGCAAAAACCTCAGCAACCGGTGATGATGCCCGTGAAGGTTTAACTGCAATTATTTCAGTTAAAGTACCAGACCCTAAGTTTTCTTCTCAGACAAAAGATAAACTCGTTTCTTCTGAAGTGAAGTCGGCTGTAGAGCAGTCAATGAATGAACAGTTAGCCGATTATCTGTTAGAAAACCCAGGTGAAGCCAAGCTTATCATCAATAAAATTATTGATGCGGCTCGGGCGCGTGAAGCGGCTCGTAAAGCTCGTGAAATGACTCGCCGTAAAGGTGCTTTAGATATAGCGGGGCTTCCCGGTAAGCTGGCCGATTGTCAGGAAAAAGATCCTGCACTGTCTGAACTCTACATTGTGGAGGGTGACTCTGCAGGCGGTTCAGCGAAGCAGGGGCGTAATCGCAAAAACCAAGCGATACTGCCGTTAAAAGGTAAAATCCTTAACGTTGAAAAAGCACGTTTTGATAAAATGTTGTCATCGGTTGAAGTCGGAACTTTAATCACAGCAATGGGCTGTGGTATTGGTCGTGATGAGTACAACCCGGATAAAACACGTTATCACCGTATTATTATAATGACGGATGCTGACGTTGATGGTTCTCACATTCGTACCTTGTTGCTAACCTTCTTCTATCGCCAAATGCCGGAGATTATTGAGCGTGGTTACATCTACATTGCTCAGCCTCCTTTGTATAAGGTGAAAAAAGGTAAGCAAGAAGTCTATATTAAAGACGATCCGTCATTGATTCGTTACCTGACCAGTTTGGCGTTGGACAACGCGTCGTTACACGTTAACGAAACTGCTCCGGGTATTGCGGGTGAAAAGCTGGAAGAGCTGGTTAACGGCTACCAAATGGCGCAGGAAAATATAAAACGCCTGAGCCGTCGTATGCCGGAACGTTTTCTGCAGCGCCTGTTCTACGCGCCTCGTCTAACTGATGAACGGTTGAAAGACAAAGATTATATGGCCAAGTGGGTCAAGACACTAAACGATGACCTAACAGCCAGAGAAGTCGATTCAGCAACCTATACTGTCTCTTTGCATGAAGATACTGAACGCAGAATGTGGTTGCCGACAACAACAATTCGTCAGCATGGGGTTGATACCGATTACCCACTTAACTACGAGTTCTTAATGTCGAAAGACTATGAACAGATAGTGACGCTTGGCGAAAAAATCGACTCGCTGGTAGAAGAAGGTGGCTATGTTCTCCGTGGAGAGAAAAAGCAACCAATTAACCATTTTGTTGACGCTGTTGAATGGCTTATCAATGAGTCTAAGCGTGGACTTTATGTTCAACGCTATAAAGGTTTGGGAGAAATGAACCCTGACCAACTGTGGGAAACGACCATGGACCCTGAAACCCGTCGTATGCTTCAGGTTACTATTGAAGATGCTATTGGCGCGGATCAGTTATTCACCACCTTAATGGGTGATGAGGTCGAGCCTCGTAGAGCATTTATAGAGTCTAACGCGCTTAAGGTTGCTAACCTTGACGTCTAGTTAATAGACATAAGAATGTCAGCATAAAAAAAGCCGGTTCATGCAAAATGAACCGGTTTTTTTATTTTAAATCAAAGACTTACTGAAGAAGAGATATGTCTGCTATTTCCAGGAACAGCTGACGCAATCTGAACAGTAAGTTAAGTCGATTCACACGAACTGTATCGTCTTCCGCATTAACCATTACATGTTCGAAAAACGCATCGACAGGCTCTTTAAGCTCTGATAACTGTGTAAGGGCGTCACTATAGTCACCGTTAGCAATAAGCGGCTTAATAGCGCTTTCAGTTTGCGTTACTAAACGATAAAGGGCTGTTTCGGACTCTTCTTGTAAAACAGACTCATCAACTTTTCCTGATATTTCTTCTTTAGACTTTGCGAGAATATTCCCAACCCGCTTATTGGCGGCTGCTAAACTTTCGGCAGAGTCCAGAGATTTAAATGACTGAACAGCCTTAACGCGTTGGTCGAAGTCGGTTGGCTTTGACGGCGACCGTGCCAGTACTGACTGAATAACATCAACCGAAATACCTTGATCCTGATACCAAGGGCGGAAGCGGCCAAGCAGGAATTCAAATACGTCGGCAGCTACTGTTTTATTGGATAACTTGTCACCAAAGCCTTCTACTGAGGCTGCCAGTAACTCGTTTAAATCGAGTGCGAGATCGCGCTCCACCAGTGTACGTAATAAACCTAAAGCTGCGCGGCGAAGAGCAAAGGGGTCACGATCCCCTTTGGGTACCTGGCCAATACCAAATATTCCGACCAGCGTATCCAGTTTGTCGGCTAATGCGACGGCACAGGCCTCTTTGGTTTGAGGTAATTCATCACCGGAAAAGCGAGGCCAGTAGTGTTGCTCAATTGCCTGTGCGATAGTTTCACTTTCACCGTCGTTAAGTGCATAGTGCTTACCCATAACACCTTGAGTTTCAGGAAACTCTGAAACCATATCGGATACCAGGTCAGCTTTGCACAGCAGGCCGGCTCTTTGTGAAGCTTTTACGTCAGCGTTTAACTGGTTGGCAATTTTACCGGCTAACACGGAAATGCGACGTGCTTTGTCACCAATACTTCCGAGTTGCTTCTGGAAAAGTACAGAATCCAGTGCTGAAAGGCGAGACTCCAGTGTCTTTTTCTTATCGGACTCAAAGAAAAACTGTGCATCCGCCAGGCGAGGGCGAACAACCTTTTCATTACCTTTAACAATTTGTTGCGGGTCGCGACTTTCAATATTGGTGATGAAAATGAATTGAGATAATAAATTACCTTTGCCATCTTCAACCGGGAAGTAACGCTGGTCGTCTTTCATGGTGACAATGAGCGGTTCCTTTGGCACAGCCAGAAAACCCTGATCGAAACTTGCGGTTAAAGCTACGGGCCATTCCACCAGTGCAGCAACTTCCTCAACTAACTCGTCATCCTGAATAACCTGGCCGCCGAGTTCCGAAGCAAGACGTGAGATCTCCGATTGAATTGTCTCAATACGCTCTTCGAAGTTAGCGATTACTTTCGCTTGACGCAGCTTTTCAAGGTAGTTGTCGACATGATCAAGCTCGAAACCTTCAGGAGAATGAAAACGATGACCCTGAATAAAACGAGCGCTCTTAGTTTCCAGAATTTCAGCTTTTATGAGCTCGCTACCCAGCATAACCGTCAGTGTATGAACCGGGCGAATGAACTGTGCGGTGCTGTCACCCCAGCGCATAGGCTTAGGAATAGGTAGTGTTTTAATGGCGGCTTCCAGCATACCCTGAACTAATTCAGCGAGCGCCTGGCCTTTTACTGTTGCCTTATGCAGCAGCCATTCGCCCTTGTCTGTCTTTAGACGGTCAGCCTGCTCGACGGTAATACCATTAGAACGAGCCCAGCCTTCGGCGGCTTTTGTCGGATTACCTGAATCATCAAAGGCCACATTAACAGCGGGACCGCGTTTCTCTACTTCTTTATCCTGCTGCTCGGTCTCAACCTGTTTAACCAGCACAGCTAATCGACGAGGGGTGGCATAAGCTTCAATACTATCAAAATTCAGTTCAGCGCTTTTTAAACCAGACTCAATACCCGACTTTAAGCTGTCGCGCAGTGACTTTAAGGCTTTTGGAGGCAGCTCTTCGGTACCTAGCTCAATTAATAAGTTTTCTTTTTGCACGGCTTGGCTCTCCTTAGTTCGCTGCTGGGTTGTTTTTATTGTCGGCTAAAGGGAAGCCCAGAGCTTCGCGCGCCTGGTAATAAACTTCGGCAACGGCTTTTGCCATGGTTCTGACACGAAGTATGTAGCGCTGCCTTTCGGTCACAGAGATAGCATGCCGGGCATCCAGCAGGTTAAACGCGTGAGACGCTCGCATCACTTGCTCATACGCAGGCAAAGCCAAAGATTTTTCTATGAGCAGTTCGCATTCTTTTTCACAGTCGTCGAAGCGACGGAAAAGCACATCAACGTCAGCGTATTCAAAGTTGTAAGTCGATTGCTCAACTTCATTCTGATGAAAAACGTCGCGATAAAAAATCTTACCGCGAGGGCCGTCGGTCCAGACCAGATCGTAGATGCTGTCCACACCCTGAATGTACATGGCCAAACGCTCCAGGCCGTAGGTAATTTCTCCGGCCACGGGACGGCACTCTAAACCACCGACTTGCTGGAAGTAAGTAAACTGAGTGACTTCCATACCGTTAAGCCAGACTTCCCAACCCAGACCCCAGGCGCCCAGAGTAGGCGATTCCCAGTTGTCTTCTACAAAGCGTATGTCGTGAGTCAGTGTGTCAAAGCCAAGCATTACTAAAGAGCCCAGGTAAAGTTCCTGAATGTCTTTAGGTGAAGGCTTCATAATGACCTGAAACTGATAGTAGTGCTGTAATCGGTTTGGGTTCTCGCCATAACGACCATCAGTAGGACGGCGGCAAGGCTGAACATAAGCAAAACTGGCTGGCTCGGGGCCTAATGAGCGTAAAAACGTCATTGGGTGAAAAGTGCCTGCACCCACTTCCATATCTAATGGCTGAACCACGGCACAGCCTTGCTGAGCCCAGTAGTCCTGAAGAGCAAGAATAAGCCCCTGAAAGGTTTTCACATCGTATTTCGACATACGCATTCTCTGCTTTTTTATTTGTGGTTGACCAATGGTCGAAAAATATGCGTAGATTATACCCTCTGACGCGCCTTGGTTATAGGGGAAGGCATGACAAATAATGAACCAGAACGTTGTTCCTGGTGTGAATCTGCTGACGATTACCGTGCGTATCACGACAATGTCTGGGGAAGGCCGGTACGTGACCCGATAGAACTCTTCGCCAAACTGTGTCTGGACGGGCAGCAGGCGGGTCTTAGCTGGTTAACCATATTGCGCAAACAAGCGGGCTACGAGAAAGCCTTTTTGGGTTTTGATCCGAAAGCTATTGTGGCAATGAGTGATGCTGATCGCGAACGGTTGTATAGCAACCGTGATATTATTCGTAGCAAGGCGAAAATTGACGCGATTTTCACCAACGCCGAAGCCTTTTTAAAGTTAGAAGCAAAGGGCATTAAGTTTGAACAATGGCTATGGGCTTTTGTTGGCGGCTCACCGATTATTAATGCGTATCGAACGCAAAGTGAGATTCCAACCGAAACAGAGGCTTCCCAAAGCATGGCAAAAGCGTTAAAAAAGGAAGGCTTTAAGTTTGTCGGTCCGACCATTTGCTATGCTTTTATGGAAGCAGTTGGTATGGTGAACGACCATGTTATTAGCTGTCATTGCTATCAGCCGGTTGCTGACCAAATGAAACAGTTTACGTTGTAAAATGAGCGAAGGACGAATGATAGAAATTACACTTGCGGATTATAGTAACCCCAAACACCGTAATGCCGTTATAGCTATGTTGGATGCTTACGCTAAAGACCCAATGGGTGGTGGTGAAGGCATATCAGATGAAGTTAAAGAAAGTCTGATAGATGAAATGGCAAAAAGAGACCATGTCTTTTCTTTGCTGGCCTACGATGGTGATACCCCGGTTGGCGTTGCAAACTGTGTAGAAGGCTTCTCAACCTTCGCTGCAAAACCATTAATGAATATTCACGACATAGCGGTTATTCCGGAATATCGAGGCCAGGGCGTTGCGCGTAAACTTCTGGAAGAAGTGAAAACACTGGCAGAATTCCGTGGTTGCGTGAAGCTGACTCTAGAAGTGTTGGAAAACAATGACCGAGCTAAGCAAGCCTATAAAAACTTTGGTTTTGAACCTTACGAATTAGGTGAAGTGGGTCAGGCTGAGTTCTGGGAAATGTATTTAAATAAAGATAAAGCCTGATACTTGAATGTCAGGCTTTTAGTGGGCCTTCCTAACCCAGTAGCGGTAAGGCATCTCTTCGGTTTCAGAGCCCATTAACTCATGCTCCATAAACTCGCAAAAGCCCGGAATATCCCGGGTTGTTGCGGGATCATCCGCAATAATCAGCAATACCTCACCAACCTTCATTTTACGAATAGCCGCACGAACTAACATTACGGGCTCCGGGCATTTAAGGCCAAGGGTATCGAGTTCTTTGTCGCAGGTAATTTGAGTCATTAGCGTTAACAAATTAAGTGGAATTAACGGAGAGTTTAACACTTTCGCGCTTAATGGGTGAGGGGGAGTGATGGATTGCACCGCTGTTTGTTGGCGGGAAATACTCAGAAACTGTCTGCAGCCATGGATGGCTGCAGTCAAGCCCCCAGGGATGGGTTCACGGCGTGTTTCTGAGTATTTCCTGACAATAAAAAGGGGCGAGCCTTCGCTCCCCCCTTCCTCAGAGCAGTTAAAGTGTTACACCGCCCTAATTTTGCTGTTTCTTTTAAACGCGTTCGAAGACAGTAGCAATACCCTGGCCAAGGCCAATACACATGGTTGCTAAGCCAAGCTTAGCGTTTTTCTCTTCCATCAGGTTGATTAGCGTCGTTGAGATACGTGCGCCAGAGCAGCCTAATGGGTGACCCAATGCGATAGCACCACCGTTCAGGTTCACTTTCTCTTCCATCTTGTCGAACAGTTTTAAACCTTTAAGTACAGGCAGTGACTGTGCGGCAAAGGCTTCGTTCAGTTCAACAACGTCGATGTCGTCAATAGACACACCAGCACGTTTAAGTGCTTTCTCAGTTGCCGGAACGGGGCCGTAACCCATAATGGAAGGATCGCAGCCTGCAACGGCCATTGAGCGAATCTTAACGCGTGGCGTCAGACCCAGTTCTTTGGCTTTATCAGCAGACATAACCAACATGGCAGCTGCGCCGTCAGACAAGGCTGACGATGTACCTGCGGTTACCGTACCGTTGGCCGGGTCAAACACCGGGCGAAGCTGTGACAGGCCTTCTGCGGTGGTTTCCGGACGAATAACTTCGTCTTCAGTCACGCGTACCAGTTCGCCGTCGGCATTGTGGCCGTTAATTGGGTAAATCTCTTTAGCAAAGCGGCCTTCAACTGTCGCTTCGTGCGCTTTCTTATGAGAGCGCGCGCCGAATTCGTCTTGTTGTTCACGGGTAATACCGAATTTGCGAGACAACAATTCAGCAGTCATACCCATGCTGCCCGAAGCTTTTGCGACAGACTTATTCATGCCCGGGTGAAAGTCGATGCCGTGAGTCATTGGTACGTGACCCATGTGCTCAACACCACCGGCCATAAAGATTTCGCCGTCGCCGTTCATAATAGCGCGGGTAGCGTCGTGCAATGCCTGCATGGATGAGCCACACAGACGGTTAACGGTAACGCCGGCCACTTTATGAGGAATGCCGGCAATTAACGCTGAGTTACGTGCAATGTTGAAACCTTGTTCTAAGGTTTGCTGCACACAACCCCAGTAGATGTCTTCCAGTTCTTCAACATCCACTTCCGGGTTACGCTCAAGTAAGCCCTTCATCAGCGCAGCTGAGAGGTCTTCGGCACGAGTATGGCGGAAAACACCATTTTTTGAACGCCCCATTGGCGTACGAATACAATCTACAATGACGATGTCTTTCATTTTAATAACCTCCTCAAGCCTTACTTCGCGCTGGTTGTGTCAAAGTAAGATTTACCGGCTTTAGCCATTTCGCGCATGCCGTCGGTAACCTGATAAATTTCACCCAGGTGCGCGTACTTGTCTGCCAGTTGAATAAAGTTGTCCATGCCAAGCGTTTCCAAATAACGGAAAGGGCCGCCTCGGAATGGAGGGAAGCCTAAGCCATAAAGCAACGCCATGTCTGCTTCGGCAGCAGAGCCCACAATGTCTTCTTCCAGACAGCGAACCACTTCGTTCACCATTGGGATCATGCAACGCGCGATGACTTCATCTGCGTCCAGCTTTTTGCCTTGTTCACAGCCTAATAGCTCGTAAGTGGCTGGATCAGCTTCTTTGGTTGGCTTACCTTTTTTGTCGGTGCCGTAAACATAGAAGCCTTTACCGTTTTTCTGACCGTAACGCTCAGCGGCTGCCAGCTTAGCAATGGCGCTGGACTCGTCGCGTTTCATGCGGGTCGGGAAGCCTGCTTCCATAACAACGGTACAATGATCCGCCGTGTCGATGCCTACAACGTCGCTCAAGTACGCAGGACCCATAGGCCAGCCGAACTGCTTCTCCATAACCTTGTCGATGCCGACGAAATCAACGCCTTCATCAACCATGCCGGCAAAGCCTGCCAGGTAAGGGAACAATACGCGGTTCACTAAGAAGCCCGGGCAGTCGTTAACAACGATAGGGGTTTTGCCCAGTTTCAATGCATAGGCTACTACGGCATTAACAGTGTCATCTGAAGTTTTCTCGCCACGAATAATCTCAACCAGCGGCATTTTATGTACCGGGTTAAAGAAGTGCATCCCGCAGAATTTTTCAGGGCGCTTCAGGTTCTTAGCGAGCTCTGTAATAGAAATGGTCGAGGTGTTTGACGTTAAAATAGCATCATCACTGATAACGCCTTCAATTTCAGCAAGCACCGAACCTTTAACTTTCGGGTTTTCAACAACGGCTTCAACAACAATATCGACGTCTTTAACGGAATCGTTCAGCAAGGTCGGGGTAATAGACGACAAGATTTTAATCATCTTCTCGTTATTGACTTTACCGCGCTCTACGCCTTTCTTCAGGATCTTGCCGGCTTCTTTCATGCCCAAGTCTAAAGCGTCTTGCTTTATGTCTTTCATTACAGCCGGTACGCCTTTAAGGGCAGACTGGTAAGCGATGCCGCCGCCCATAATGCCTGCGCCTAAAACACCCGCTGTTTTGATTTCTTTGGTTGCTGCTTTGGCGTACTTCTTAGACTTACCTTTAACGGCCTGATCGGCCAGGAAGATACCAACCTGTGCCTGACACGCTTCAGTTTGGGTCAGATCGAAAAATGCGTTGTTTTCAGCTTTTAATGCGCCTTCACGGTGTTCGCGTGCGCCGTTTTCAATTGCTTCTAACGCCTTGTGCGGTGCCGGGTAGTGTTTACCGGCTTTGGCTGCAATTAAACCTTTAGCGGTAACCAGAGTCATCATCAACTCGGTGTCGTTGGCTTTTAACGGCTCTAACTTAGGCTGACGCTTGGCTTTCCAGTCTTGCTCTCCGGCAGCGGCAGCTTTCGCTAAATTCAACGCCGCTTTTGTCAGGTTCTCTGGCTCAACAACGGCATCAACGGCGCCAACGCTCAATGCATCAAGTGCTTTATTGTTTTTACCTGTGGTGATCCACTCTAAAGCGTTGTCCGGACCAATAACGCGTGGTAAACGCATGGTACCGCCAAAGCCCGGGATAAGACCCAGTTTAACTTCAGGCAGGCCGATAGTTGCTGTGGTATCCGCTACACGGTAGTCACAGGCTAATAGTGCTTCACAACCACCGCCTAACGCGAAGCCTTTAACCGCACCAACAGTGGGTACTGGCAGGTCTTCCAATTGGTCAAATACGCGTGATGCTTTTGCTACCCAGCTGCGGGTTTTTTCCTGATCAGAGAATAGTGTCAGGAACTCAGTAATGTCAGCGCCTACAATAAAGGTCGACTTGCTACTGGTGACAATGACGCCACGTAAATCGTCAGTGTTTTGTAATTTTGTCAGTGCTTCACTGAATTCTTCTAATGTTGCCTGGTCGAATTTATTAACCGAGCCTTTCGCATCAAATTGTAATTCTGCGAAACCAGGTTCGATAAAATCGACCCGAATGCTTTCACCTTGATAGATCATCTTGGGTCTCCCACGACTTCCATTAATTTGTTGCTATAAAGAAACTGATTCTGCTATAGCTTTGGGTTAAGGTAGAGAGAGTTTGGCGCGAATACGCCAATTTTTCAACGGTTATTTAAACATGCGTTTGAATTAATGAAAAAGCAGTCGTTTATCATACGTTACAGTGCATCATTGTTTTTCGCGTTATCGCTGTTTAGTAGTGGTGCAGCCCAATCTGAACCTGTTGATAGTGAACAACGGGAGCAGCAGCGTGAGCTATTCAAAAAAGCAGAATACGCCGCTAAGCGTGGTCGTCTGAATGAATACCGTCAGTTATTACAGAAGCTGGAGGGCTACCCGCTCGTTCCGTATCTGGAACTGACAAGGCTGGAGCAAGTAGGCTATTTGGCTAATGAAGACCGGGTTTTGGCTTTTCTGGAAAAGTATGACAACACACCTCTCGACTGGCAGCTAAGGCAGCCGTGGCTTACTTACCTGGCAGGGCAAGAAGAGCATGCGCGCTTTATTCGCGACTTCCGGCACCCGGGCACTTTGACTCACCGTTGTCAGTTTATTGAAGCGCAACGAGAAAAAGGTTTGGGGGACGGGCCTTTCCGTCGCCAGGTTGATGCTATTTGGGAACACGGTTTTTCACTTCCTTCAGCCTGTGATCCCATTTTGAAGGAATGGGAAAGCCTTGACGGACGTACTGATGAGAAAGTTTGGAATAGACTGAAGATGGCAGCTGAACGCGGTAACCCAACGTTACTGCCTTACCTCACAGGGTTATTACCGGAGTTACAGCAATATCTGGGTGAGTTTTATCATAAAGTGCGCTATTCACCGGCGGCCATTGAAGACGGTTCCTGGTTTAAGGGACGTTACCCTGAAAAAGAAGCCCAGATAACGACTTTTGCACTGACAAAGCTTATTTGGCGAGATGAAAATATTGCCCTGCGCAGTTATAAAAAACTGAAGCTCGAGCTACCCTTTTCAGAGGCGCAGGAAGAACGCATTGCAGAAGAGTTTGCGGTTGCGCTAAGTTTGAAGTCTCATCCGGAAGCGCGCGTCTGGCATGACCGTGTTCCGGTTAATGCGCTCAATGAGCGAGTTCTTCAGTGGCGTTTAGCTATTTACCTTAAAGACAAAGATTACGAAGGTCTGCGTGATGCTATTCAAAGTCTCCCCGTTGCTATTCGGCAAGGGAACCAGTGGCGTTACTGGCTTGCGCGCGCGCAGGAAATTACCGGGAATGCATTAGTTGCTCAGCAACTCTACGAAGATTTATCCGACGAACGCCATTATTACGGCTTTCTAGCCTCTGCACGGTTACAGAAACCGGTTAGCCTTGAGCACGAAAAGCTTGAGGTGAGTGTGGTTCAGCTTGAACAGATTCGAAACCATCCGAGCGTCCAGCGTGCATACGAGCTTATTCAGCTTGAGCGCTGGGTGGACGCAAGGAGAGAGTGGAATCACTTATTAACTCAACTCGATGGCGAAGAGCAAAAGGTCGCAGCGTATCTTGCCAGCGAGTGGGGGTGGCATGATCAAGCCATATGGACATTAGCGCAAATTGGTCATTTTGATGCCGTGGGCATTCGTTTCCCATTAGCTTATAAAGACATATTAGGAAGGGCATCACAGGCCGCAGGAATAGATGAAAACTGGGCTTTAGCCATTACCCGGCGAGAAAGCAACTTCCGGCATGATGCTTATTCCAGCGCGGGCGCCAGAGGCTTAATGCAAATACTGCCCGGCACCGCCAAACAACTGGATACCAAAAACAACAGTTGGCGTCGTTTAAATGACCCATCGGTCAATGTGCGATTAGGAACTCATTACTTGAGTCGCCTGAAACATCGGTTTGAGAATAACTGGCTATTAGCTACGGCAAGCTATAATGCAGGATACTACCGTGTGAGAGAGTGGCTACCGGAAGAGCCTGTTTATGCCGATGAGTGGGTTGAAACCATCCCTTACCATGAAACCCGAGATTATGTAAAAGCGGTATTGAGTTACCAACAAATTTATAGGATGTTAGGTGGTAACGAGGATAATTTGTTTGAGCAAGTTGTTGATATGACCATTGTTGAGACTGAATAAGGCGATTCAATATGACTGCGACAGCAGATTTGTGGCCGTTATTTCCTGACCATATAAAGCAGCTTCAAACCCGTGCGGAGCGACTCTGCAAACGAGAAAATTTAGATTTACTCGCAATACATTCAGGACAGCAAAAGCGCTGGTTTCTGGATGACATGAATTATCCTTTTCGTGCGAATCCTCATTTCAAGGCTTGGTGTCCGGAAACGCAGCTTCCTAATGCCTGGGTCATTATAAAACCCGAGACCCGTCCAACGCTCGTTCTGCTTAATGCTCCGGACTTTTGGCATACAACCGCAAATTTAGAAAGTGAACCCTGGCTAGAAGAGTTCCACGTGGAACACATCAGTTCGCCTGAGGCTATAGAAAAGCTCTTACCTTATGATAAGAAAAACGCCGCCTACCTGGGTGAACATATTGAAGTAGCAAAAGCGCTAGGCTTTGAGAACATCAACCCAGACCCGGTTCTTCACTTCTTTCATTATCACCGTTTGTTCAAAACAGACTATGAAATAGCCTGCTTAGCGCAAGCCAACCATATTGCCGCAGAAGGACATATTGCAGCGGCGGAGGCCTTTTTTAAAGGCGACTCCGAGTTTGATTGTCTTTTGAATTATATGGCGGCGACACGGCAAGGGCAGAATGAAGTACCGTACAATCATATTATTGGGCAAAATAGGAACGCGAGTGTTTTACACCATTGGTTACCGGATAAAAAGCCACAAGTGTCGTTAAAGTCTATGTTGGTTGATGCCGGCGCGGAGGTTTGCGGTTACGCTGCCGATATTAGCCGGACTTGGTCGGCAGAGCATAATGAGTATGAAGAGCTGATAGCGGCTCTTGACCAAATTACGTTAGCGCTTATTGATAAAATGAAGCCCGGTATGGAGTTTCCTGTATTGCACCAGTTGGCTCATGAGCAAATTGCTAACGTACTTTTTGCCTTTGGTTTTGTCAGTTGCAGTCCCGAGCAAATGATTGAAGATGGCATAACGACGGTCTTTTTCCCGCATGGCCTGGGTCACCCGCTAGGACTGCAAGTGCACGACGTTGGCGCTGCTCAGGCTGACGAGCGGGGAACCCCCATACCGTCGCCAACAGGCCACCTTACATTAAAAACAACCCGCACTGTCGAGCCGCGCCAGGTGTATACCATTGAGCCCGGTATTTACTTTATTGAACCTTTACTGCAAAAGCTGGCGGGTTCTCGCAATAAGCACGTTATTAATTGGAAAAGGGTGGATGAGTTTCGCCCATTTGGCGGTGTGCGGATTGAAGATAACATTGTTATCTATCGGGAACGAAATGATAACCTTACGCGACAAACGTCTTTGGATGCTTACGTGAAAAAGGTTACCCGTCTTGCATGATCAAGATTACGATATTCCGATCTCTGAAGCCGAAGTTGAAATAGAGATAAAAGGCAGTCGTTTTATCGCCTGCCTTGCGCATACCGACAATGAAGCCAGTGCCGCTGAATTTTTAACTGAAGTACAAAGAAGGTGGCCAAAAGCTTCGCACTATTGTTCAGCCTCCGTGCTTTCTGCTCCGAATAATAGCCAACGTTTAGCCTCCAGTGATGACGGAGAGCCTTCCGGAACGGCTGGAAGGCCTATGCTTATGGCGCTGCAAAGCAGTGGTGTAGGGGAGGTTACCGCAATAGTGGTGCGCTACTTTGGCGGCGTAAAGTTAGGGACTGGTGGTCTTCAAAGAGCCTATACGGAAGCGACCGTCACTGCGTTAGCGGAGCTTGAAAAAGAACGTCGGGTTTTCAAACTGGGGTTTCAGTTGCACTTTGCCTATACCGACCAGGGCGATGTAGAGCCGATTCTATTTGAAGCCGGTGTTGAAACTGCGTCGTCGGAATATGGAGAGAGTGTGTTGCTGACTGTGTTATTAAGACCCATAGAGGTAGAGACGCTGCAGAAAAAACTACAGGCCGCTACCCGAGGCCGGGTTCAGCTAAAGCCTCTTAATTAGAAGAACATTGCGCTGGGCTGGAAGACTTTCTCAACCTGATCAATGTACTTTTTATCCAGCAAGAACAGAATAACGTGGTCGTCCGAGTGAATAATGGTTTCGCTGTGCGCCATGAGTACTTCATGCCCCCGAACAACGGCGCCAATAGTGGTACCCGGCGGAAGTTTTATGTCTTTAATGGCCTTTCCGACGACCTTAGAGGTGTCTTCATCACCATGTGCAATGGCTTCAATGGCTTCAGCAGCGCCTTTACGCAGCGAGTACACATTCACAATATCCCCACGGCGTACGTGGGTAAGTAGGGCTGAAACGGTGGCGCGTTGTGGCGATATAGCAATATCAATTTCACCGCCCTGAACCAGATCAACGTAAGCACTGCGCTGAATCAGTACCATGGTTTTGCGGGCACCCATGCGCTTAGCCAACATAGCCGACATGATATTTGCTTCGTCGTCGTTGGTTACCGCAATGAAAACATCAATATCCTCAACGTGCTCTTCTTCCAGAAGTTTTTGATCGGAGGCGTCACCGCGGAAAATTAATGTATGCTCAAGGCTTTGTGACAACTCTTCTGCGCGCGCTTCAGATCGCTCTATCAGTTTGACCCTGTGGTCAACTTCCAGCTGCTTAGCCAGGCCTGCGCCAATATTGCCACCACCGACAATCATGATGCGTCGGTATTTGTCTTCAAGTTTCTGCAGTTCCTGCATTACCGTGCTGATATGACGAGTATCTGCAATAAAGAAGACTTCGTCATCGGCTTCAATAATAGTGGTTCCTGTCGGGCGGATAGGCTTGCCCTGACGATAAATGGCCGCGACTCGAGTGTCGATATTGGGGATGTGCTCTCGCAGAGTAGAAATTGCGTGCCCGACGAGCTTGCCGCCATAGTAAGCCCGGACAGCAACCAAACTGGCACGACCGTTAGCAAACTCCATAACCTGCAAAGCGCCGGGGTAGTCAATTAGCCGTCTGATGTAGTTAGTAACTAACTGTTCCGGAGAAATGATGTGATCGACCGGCGCGTCCTGGTTATGAAATAGCTGATCTTTATAACGGATATACTCTTCGGAGCGGATTCGGGCTATCTTTTTCGGTGTATTAAAAATGGAATAAGCAACCTGGCAGGCAATCATATTGGTTTCATCGCTGCTGGTTACGGCAATCAGCAAATCTGCGTCGTCTGCACCAGCTTTACGCAATACGTCCGGATGAGCGCCGTTACCGACGACAACACGCAAGTCATATTTGTCCTGCAAGTCGTCCAGTAAGTCGTTATTGGTATCAACTATGGTGATGTCGTTGCGCTCACCAACCAGGTTTTCTGCCAATGTGCCGCCGACCTGGCCAACACCGAGTATGATTATTTTCATTGGGCTTTCTTCAGTCTCGCGTAAAAGAAACCATCCCCGCCATATTGTCCGGGAAGCAATTGCAGTGTGTCATGCTCTGCTGTTATAGGTATCAGACTAGCACCAGACTGCTGCTGTAGAAAAGACTCAATTTGAGTTTGGTTTTCCTGACGCAGGATAGAGCAGGTTGCATACAGCAGTTCTCCGCCTGGCTTAAGTAGTGGCCAAAGTGAGCTGAGTATCTGCTTCTGTAACTTTGCCAGTTCGCTGATGTCTTCAGCGCGGCGTAACCATTTAATATCCGGGTGTCGGCGTATCACACCGGTTGCGGAGCAGGGGGCATCCAGCAGTATGCGGTCGAATTGCTCGCCGTCCCACCAGTCATTGGTCGTGGCGACATCTGCACAGTGAATAACAGCGCTTAAACCAGCACGCTCTAGGTTTTCATCCACTCGCTCAAGGCGCTTGGGGTCGATATCAATAGCCTGAACCGGTTGTTCAAAGCTGTGCCGTTCCAATAAATGGAGTAATTTACCGCCGGGAGCGGCGCAGCAGTCGAGTACACGATGCGCAGCATTTACATTTAGAAAGTCTGCTGCCAGCTGAGCGGATCTGTCCTGTACAGACACATGGCCACGGGCAAAGCCGGGGAGTTTCTCTACCGGACAGGGCGCATGCAATTGAATTGCATTGATTGCGCTGGCATCAGCCGTTGCTGCAATGTCACTATCCTGAAGCTGCCGTAAGTAGTCATCGCGAGTGGAAAATCGCTCATTCACACGTAACCACATAGGCGGGTGAGTGTTGTTTTCCGCCAGAATGTTATCGGCATGCTCGGGGTGGTCATTGTTAATGGCATCAAATAACCAGCGAGGATGATTCTGCATTGAATCACCGGGTAACTCACGCTGGTGTGAGTCATCGGCTGAAGGAGCTTCGCGCAATAACTGACGCAGTATACCGTTCACTAAGCCTTTATGGTTTCTTTTACCCAGTATACGAGCGGCTTCTACGGTTGCACTTACGGCAGCGTGATCTTTAATTCGTTGGCAATACAATTGATAGGCACCAACCAGTAACAGGTAATGCAATACTTTTAACTTACCTTTGAGGGGCTTATCCAATTTTGCGCCAACCAAGCGATTAAGGCTGGGCAGAACGCGCAAAACACCGTAACTAATCGCACTGGCAAGACGTTTATCCGCATCGGGTAATTTGCTGGTTGCATAAGGCAGGGCAGCCGAAAGCGACTCGCCTTTCTCTAAAACCTGAAACAGGGCACTCGCAGCCGCCGCCCGGCTTTGTGCACCGTGACCGCTGCCTTCGGATTTCTTCTGCTGACTCATTGTAATTCCAGTCCGGGGCTAAATACGTTGCTGTAGCCGTTAACCAGCGTACTGGCCGGCTGCACCTTTTTGCCCGGCATTTGTGCCTGGGTAATACGCAAAAGACCATCGCCAGTGACAATGTCTATACCTTGGTGCGTGCTGCTAATAATAGTTCCGGGCCTTTTGTTACTGGCACCCTGAACTAATTCAGCAGCATGAACTTTAATCGTATTCTGTTGCGCCTTTAAATTGTCTGACTGACACCAGCTCATGGGCCAGGGGTTAAATGCCCTTACGCAGCGTTCAATAAATGCGGCTGGTTGCGTCCAGTCTATTTTGCCTTCCTGCTTAGTCAGCTTTTTTGCATAGGTGGCTTCGCTGTCACTTTGCGGTTTGGCCTGGCGTTGATAACTTTCAAGGTCTGCTAATACTGTGATTAACGCTTTTGGACCAAGGCTTTCAAGCTTATGATAAAGCGAAGCGGAGGTCTCCTGCGGGCTAATAGCGCATCGTTCTTCATGCAGTACCGGACCTGTATCCAGACCGGCTTCCATCTGCATAATGCAAACGCCTGACTCGGAATCTCCCGCCCAAATGGCGCGTTGAATAGGAGCTGCCCCCCGCCATCTAGGCAATAAAGAGCCATGGACATTCAGACAACCTTTGGCCGGGATATCCAACACGGCTTGCGGCAGCAATAAACCATAAGCAACAACGACCATTACGTCAGGTTTTAGCTCTGCTAAAGCCGACTGAGCTTCTTCCGATTTTAACGACTCTGGCTGGTAAACGGGTAGTTGGTGTTCAACTGCCAGTTTCTTAACGGCGCTCGGTTGCGGCTTTTTGCCGCGTCCAGCAGGGCGGTCGGGTTGGGTGTAAACACCGACTATCTGATGAGATTTATCAAGCAATTGCTGTAAGTGTTGTGCGGCAAAATCGGGCGTGCCTGCAAAGACTATCCGCATTACTGTGCTTCCGCCGCATACTTTTCAGCCAAACGCTGTTCTTTCTCTAATTTCTTACGAATACGCTCGCGTTTCAGTGGCGATAAATAATCGACAAAGAGTTTACCCTCTAAGTGATCAATTTCGTGCTGAATACAAATAGCTAAAAGGCCTTCTGCCGAACGACTGAAACGTTCACCGTTTTTATCTAAAGCCGTAACCGTAATTTTTTCCGCACGTTCTACTTTTGCATAAACGCCGGGAAACGACAGGCAACCTTCGTCATTCTTGAAATGACCTTCGGCTTCGGTAATCTCCGGGTTAATAAACACCAGCGGTTCGTTCTGATCTTCGCTGCAGTCAGCAACAAACAAACGCTTGTGCACATCCACCTGAGTTGCCGCAAGGCCAACGCCTTGCTCTTCATACATAGTTTCGAACATATCATCGATAACCGAGCGGATGCTGTCATCCACTTTGTCAATCGGCTGTGCGACTTTGCGTAACCGTTCGTCTGGATATTTCAGAACCGTCATTTTTGCCATTAGAACCTCCAAATCTTCATCTACCCTTAGTTTACCTTAAATCGGTAGGTCAAGGACAGTCTGTGAACACACAGGAATTATGTGTATTAATGGGGATGACACGCGCATCAAACAAGGTACAGAAAGCGGCACGGGAGTGTGACAGCTGGCAAATGCTGTTTGAGCGATGGGGGCAATCGCTAAAACCGGTAGACTCGCGCTGGTTGAAAGCCGCTGAGAGCTGGTGTCTAAGTGATTATCAGGGCGTTATATCTTACTTCAGCGACGATTACCCGGCATCGTTAAAAGCAATCAGCAATCCGCCCTGGTTACTCTACTACAGAGGTCGGAAAGAGTTGCTTCAAGGAGCCTGTGTGGCGGTTGTCGGCAGCCGCAAAGCAAGCCATAGCGGGTTGCAGGTTGCTGACTGGATCAGTGAAAAACTGGTCGCGTCGGGTATTGTTGTGGTGAGTGGTCTGGCAATGGGCATTGATGCCCAGGCGCACAAGACCGCTGCAGACAAAGGCAAAACCATTGCTGTTTTGGGAACCGGAATTGATCAATACTACCCTCGACGAAACAAAGCCTTGCAGGATTTCATTGCCCATCAGGGCTTGTTAATTTCTGAGTTTCCGCCCGGCCAAACCGCCCGGACAGATCATTTTCCCCGGCGTAACCGTATTATTAGTGGTATTAGTCAGGCGGTTGTTGTGGTTGAAGCCGCCCGTAAAAGTGGTTCGCTCTCAACGGCAATACACGCGTTGAATGAAGGGCGTGAAGTCGGTGCTGTTCCCGGGTCGGTTTTGTTGCCGGAGCATCAGGGGTGTCATTGGCTGATACAGCAGGGGGCAAAGTTAATCAACACACCACAGGATATTCTAGAGTGGTTTTCGATTAACCCCGCTCAAGCACCGGTTTCAGAAGAGCGACAATATCTTGATGAAAGCTTGGCAAACAATCGATTGTTCGCTAGTCTGAGTTCAGAGCCACGAACAATTGATGACATGGTACAATTGTCCGGACTCGAGGTTGCTGAAGTCATGGAGAAAGTAGTGTTACTCGAATTAGAAGGGCTAGTGGCAGCCGTACCAGGCGGTTATATCAAAGTGGGGAGGCGCTAAAGTATGTTTGATATCCTCATGTACTTGTTTGAAAACTACATTCATTCCGAAATGGAAGTTGTGGTTGATCACGATGAGTTAACCAATGAACTTACACGGGCTGGTTTTCGTCACCAGGAAATCCAGAAGGCTTTGGCGTGGTTAGAGCGCCTGGCCGACTTACAAGAAATGGAAACCAAGTCTTACCTGGATGTTGCCCCGCAGCAGTCTACCCGTATTTATACAACGGCGGAGATGTCGCGGCTAGATAGTCAGAGTCGTGGTTTCTTAATGTATTTAGAAAATCTGGGTGTGTTAGATTTCGCGACCCGCGAAGTGGTTATTGATCGCGTAATGGAACTTGAAACAGCGAACTTCACTCTGGATGACCTGAAATGGGTTGTGCTGATGGTTCTGTTTAATGTTCCCGGTCAGGAAGCCGCCTACGACCAAATGGAAGGTTTGTTGTTTGAGGAAGCTGAAGGGCCCTTGCATTAATGTCATCAGATGAGCGCTGCCCGCGTTGTGAGCGACCGCTGGTCATTAAACATGTTGGACATAATAGCTTTCTTGGCTGCACAGGGTACCCTGACTGCGACTATAAACGAGGTCTTCGCGAGCAATCTGAAATTGAACCCGAGGGCCTTGGTGTTGCTTGTCCGGAGTGTGGTAAAGAGCTGCAATTAAAAAGTGGCCGTTATGGTTTATTTGTTGGTTGTAGCGGGTTTCCCGACTGTGAGTTTGTGACCGAGCCCAATGCTGACGAAGAGAGCGCTATTACCTGTCCGGAATGCGGCAGTGGTCAGCTGCATCAAAAAACATCACGACGCGGCACCGTATTCTACGCCTGCGATCAGTATCCCAAATGCCAGTTTACGGTGAATCAACCACCGGTTGATGAAACCTGCCCTAAATGCCAATACCCACTGCTGGTGAAAAAGAAGTCCGCTGCAGGAATTCGGAAAGTCTGCCCGCAAAAGCAATGCGACTATAAGTCGGACGCGCTATAATCTGACTCCTTAAGAGGAGGGTATATTATGGCAGATAAGTGGGAAGCAGCGCATAACGCAGTAAGAACAGGCGTTATTGCCTACCCGACAGAAGCAGTATTCGGACTGGGCTGTGATCCAACCAATGAAGTTGCTATTCAAAAGTTGCTAAGCCTGAAACAGCGGCCAGCTGAAAAAGGGCTCATTTTAATAGCTGCTGACTACAGCCAACTACTCCCTTTTGTTGAAGACTCCGCTATTCCGCAGGACAAACGTTTCAGTGTTTTGTCTCATTGGCCGGGCCCCGTCACCTTAATTCTTCCGGTAAGAAAAAGTGTATCGCCATTATTAACTGGCGGCAGAGACACCATAGCCGTGCGGGTTAGTGCGCATGAACCTGTCAGAGAGCTTTGCCGTGCACTTGGTCATGCTTTGGTATCTACCAGTGCCAACTTAACAGGCCAGGAGCCGGCAAGAACGGCAGCCGAAGCGCGCCTGCAATTTGGTGACAGCGTGGACTGGATCATGGATGAAGCGACTGGTGGAGCTGCTAATCCAACTCGTATCATTAATCCATTTAATAATCAGGTTGTCAGAGACGATGCATAGTGACTATTTAAAGCAGGTAAAAAGCTACCTGATGTCGTTGCAGGACGCTATTTGTGAGCAGTTAGCGCAAACTGATGGTCAGCAAGGCTTTCAGGAAGACAGCTGGGATCGGCCCGGCGGCGGAGGCGGTCGTTCCAGAATCATAAAAAACGGTGAGGTTTTTGAGCAGGGCGGCGTCGGTTTTTCGCACGTTTACGGTGAGAAAATGCCTGCATCGGCAACAGCGCACCGTCCTGAGCTGGAAGGTCGAGACTTCAATGCCTGTGGTGTTTCTCTGGTAATGCACCCCAAAAACCCCATGGTACCTACGGTACATATGAATGTGCGGTTTTTCATTGCGCAAAAAGAAGGCGAAGAGCCGGTCTGGTGGTTTGGCGGTGGCTTTGATTTAACACCCTTTTATCCATTTGAAGAAGACATCGTCGAATGGCACCAACAGGCAAAAGACGCTCTGGACTGCATTGATGAAAAGCTTTATCCGGAATATAAAGCCTGGTGTGACGATTACTTCTATCTTAAACATCGCGATGAAGCTCGTGGCGTGGGCGGTATTTTCTTTGACGACCTTAATGACCGCTCTTTTGACGAGTGCTTTGCTGTAATAAAAGCGGTGGGCGATGCATTTACCAAAGCATACTTACCGATTGTTGAGCGTCGCAAAGCCCTGACGTACACACAGCAGCAGCGCGATTTCCAGCTCTATCGCCGTGGACGTTATGTTGAGTTTAACCTTGTCTGGGACCGCGGAACCTTGTTCGGGCTACAAACGGGTGGCAGAACCGAATCTATTTTGATGTCGATGCCACCGCTGGCTCGTTGGGAATATGACTGGCACCCGGATCCGGACTCGGCCGAGGAAAAACTTACCAGCTACTACCTGAAGCCACGAAACTGGTTAGCCCTATGAAGCCTGTAATTCATCTGGGGGTTTTTGGAAACCCAATTGAGCACAGTTTGTCTCCGCGTATTCACTCGTTGTTCGCGAAAGCGCAACAGCATCCGGTTGAATATCGTCGTTACTTGTCGACTCCCGGGCGATTTTCCCGAAACATAGCGCAATTTTTTCGCAGTGGCGGGAAAGGGTTAAATGTCACGCTACCTTTTAAGCAGCAAGCCGCGGAATTAGCAACTGAATTAACTAAGCGAGCGCAAGAGGCTGGCGCGGTCAACACTCTGGTTGCGATGGGAAATGGTCAATTACTGGGTGACAATACCGACGGTGAAGGCCTAATTAAAGACTTGGAAGAAAAAGGATTTAAAGTAAGTGAACGCTCACTTGTTGTTTTTGGTTCGGGGGGCTCTGCCCGGGGAATATTGCCTTTGCTGTTGCAGCAGCAGCCTCGCCGTATCTATTTAGTGAACCGGACTGTCGATAAAGCACTGATGCTGAAGTCTCAGCTGGAAAACTTGGGTGTGTTAGCTGCTGACCGTATTCAGGTGCTTGCATCGGCTTTGGAAATTAATGAACCGATTGACCTGATGGTTAATGCCACCAGCAGCAGTTTAATGGGACAGCGTTTAGCTTTGCCTCCTCAACTCGCTGAGGGAGCCTCAGGTTATGACTTAATGTACTCTGATGAGCCGACGTTATTTATGCAGCAGCTGAGTCAGGCTGGCTGTGAAAATGTTAGCGATGGGCTTGGTATGTTAGTTGAGCAAGCCGCCTCATCTTATCAACTCTGGATGGGGGGAGAACGCCCCGATACCGCATTTGTTATGGCGCATTTGCGAGCTCGTAGTTAGTTGATTAAAAAAGGTTTTTCTTTGCTTTTTATAAGTAAAGAGAAATGAGGAACAAAAGGTTATAAAAAAACGGAATTTGGCAGTAGATCATTACTGATTTTGTGGTAATCTGTTTGACCTGTTTGCGATGTACTTCCTTCCATTTCAGGGCGTAAACAGAATAGTTTCCACAGTGAAGCATAATAATAAAAAGTACTAGGCATTTAGGGATGCCTGCCGTTTTAAATCCCACACTATCAATAACTTAAGTAAACTTTAGACACGGGGAAATTTTAATTTCCGGCTGTGGAATCGGTCGTTGTTAACAGACTTATTAACAGGTTATACACACTCTGCTCAGTGGCCTGAATTACCGTTCTGTGGCATCCTATAGGTAACGCTTAATTTAGGTTTTTAACTATGGCCACATCTGTTCCCGAAAATCCGTTTATTCTCGTCGATGGTTCCTCTTATTTGTTTCGCGCCTTTCATGCGCCACCGCACTTAACCAACTCTAAAGGTGAACCTACCGGCGCAATTTATGGTGTTGTTAATATGCTGAGAAGCTTATTGAAACGCTATAAGCCCAGCCATATGGCGGTTGTTTTCGATGCGAAAGGTAAAACCTTCCGTAGCGATATTTACCAGGAGTACAAAGCAAACCGTCCGCCAATGCCCGATGACTTACGCACACAAATTGAACCTCTGCATGAAATTGTGAAAGCAATGGGGCTGCCGCTGTTATGCATTGACGATGTTGAAGCGGATGATGTTATTGGCACTCTGGCCCGACAGGCCGGAGAAAAAGGGCGCTTTACGTTAATTAGTACCGGTGACAAGGACATGGCACAGCTGGTAAATGAACATGTCATGCTAATTAACACAATGACTGACACCTTGATGGATCCTGAAGGCGTAGAGAAAAAGTTTGGCGTGAAGCCGGAGCAGATCATTGATTATCTGGCGCTAATGGGTGACAGCTCGGACAATATTCCGGGGCTGCCAAAAGTTGGCGAAAAGACGGCACAGGCAATGTTGCAACAAATTCCAAGCATTGATGCCATTTATGAAAATGTCGATGCGGTAAGCGAACTGTCCTTTCGTGGCGCGAAAACCATGCCGGCGAAACTGAACGAGTATAAAGATCAGTTGCTTATGTCCCGGGAGTTGGCAACCATTAAGCTTGATGTGGCTATGGAGTTGCAGCCGGAAGAGTTGACCATACAAACGGCAGACAGCGAAAAATTGGCTGAGTTATATAGCCGGTGTGAATTTCGCCGTTGGCTTGGTGAGCTTATGGAAAGTGGGGCAGCAACTGACCAGGCTTTGGGTAAAGCTGAAGGTGAAAAGCCCGTCAGTGACATTAACCGGGACGCTTACCGTGTTTTAATGACGGAAAAGGAAGTGAGTGACTATTTAACCTCACTTAAGAAATGCGACTACTTTGCTTTTGATACCGAAACGACGAGCCTGAATTATATGCAGGCCGAGCTTGTCGGCGTGTCGTTAGCTGCCGCCCCGGGTGAAGCGGTCTATATTCCGGTTGGCCATGACTATATGGAAGCCCCTGAGCAAGCCGGTCGCGACTGGCTGCTGGAGCAGTTGAAGCCTCTACTCGAAGCGGACAAGCCGCAGAAGGTTGGGCAAAACCTGAAGTACGATGCCCATATTTTGCGCCGTTATAAAATTCGTTTAGGCGGTATTTTAAATGACACCATGCTGGCATCTTACGTATTTAATAGTGTCGGCTCCCGCCATGACATGGACACCTTGAGCCTGCATTACCTGAACCACAAGACGATCAGTTTCGAAGAGATCGCCGGTAAAGGTGCTAAGCAGCTGACCTTTAATCAAATCGATCTTGAGCAGGCGGGTCCCTACGCGGCCGAAGATGCAGACATTACGTTCCGGTTGCACGATGTGTTGTGGAATAAGGTCAAAGATGTTGGCAGCGAACTGCACAGTGTACTGACTGATATTGAAGTACCTTTAGTTCCCGTATTGTGCGATATGGAACAATATGGTGTCCGTATAGATGCTAATTTGCTTGGTAAACAAAGTCAGGAAATTACCGAGAAGCTTGACGCTTTAGAGAAAAAAGCGTTTGAGATTGCCGGTGAGGAGTTCAACTTAGGTTCGACCAAGCAGTTGCAACGCATTTTCTTCGAGAAGCTGGAACTTCCGGTTGTGAAAAAGACCCCGAAGGGGGCACCGTCAACGGCGGAGGAAGTTCTGCATGAGCTGGCGCATGACTACCCTTTACCAGATGTTATTTTACAGCACCGAAGCTTGTCGAAGCTAAAATCCACTTATACCGATAAGCTGCCGAAGATGATCAACCCTGACACCGGCCGGGTACACACCTCTTATCAGCAGGCGGTCACAGCAACCGGACGTTTGTCTTCCACTGATCCCAATTTGCAGAATATTCCTATTCGCACAGCTGAGGGGCGTCGGGTGCGTCAGGCCTTTGTTCCTGAGCAAGGTTATAAGATTGTCGCTATCGACTATAGCCAGATTGAACTGCGCATTATGGCGCATTTATCCCAGGACGCGTCGTTGCTAAAAGCTTTTGCTGAAGGCTTGGACATTCACCGGGCAACAGCCGGGGAAGTGTTCGGCTGCAAAGCCGATGAGGTAACGGATGACCAACGCCGTCAGGCTAAAGCGGTCAACTTTGGCTTAATTTACGGTATGTCTGCGTTTGGTCTTGCGCGTCAGTTGGGTATTGCCCGCCATGAAGCTCAGCACTATATGGATAAATACTTTGAGCGTTTCCCCGGTGTGCTGCGCTACATGGAAGATACCCGTAAACAGGCAAAAGAGCAGGGGTACGTGAAAACCCTGTTCGGTCGCCGCTTGCCTTTGCCGGATATTAAAGCCAGCAACGGAGCTCGCAGGAAAGGTGCGGAACGGGCTGCCATTAATGCGCCGATGCAGGGAACCGCGGCGGATATCATTAAAAAAGCAATGCTGAAAGTCGCCGACTGGATTGATAGCAATAAATGTCAGGATGACGTACGTATGTTAATGCAGGTTCACGATGAGTTGGTCTTTGAGATAAAAGAGGCCAAGCTGGATGATTATATTGCACAATTAACCGATGTCATGGAAAAAGCCGCAAGCCTTGATGTGCCGCTAATTGCAGAGGCGGGTAAAGGCAATAATTGGGATGAAGCGCATTAATTTTGCGATTTTTGTGAACTTTATAAAAAGGGTCTAGTCACAATAAGTGAGGGGATTAATCCTCCCTCACAAAATTGTTCTCCCTGGATTACTTTTGGCCCGGCTTTTTAGTCGGGCTTTTTTATTGCTCTTTCTGCGGAATACCAGCCAGGCCGGGGCGACCCTTGCGGTTGGCAAACCATACACCAACAAGAATCGCTAACATACCAACACCCTGTTGCAGCCAGAATGCTTCCCCGTCAAGTACTCCAAGCAAAACGGCAACCACCGGAATAAGATATGTGACTGAACTGGTGAAAACCGTATTGGTTAACTGGACCACGTGGTTAAAAATAACCAAAGCACCAGCCGTTCCTGCTATACCTAACGCCAAAACAGAGAACAGCGATAGCATAGCGCCGGGTTGTTGAACCTGGGCTATAAATTCTGTGCCAGCGAACAAATAGACAGTGGCAGGAACCGCCGCCATAAGTAGTGATATACCGGTGATGGTTAACGGTGATAAGTCACTGATTTTATGTTTAATCAGGTTCAGGTTGAGGCCGTAACAAACCGTTGCTGCCATGACTAACAACGCATAAAGGTTGAAGTCCCAACTGCCATTCGCCGAAGCGGTTACCAAAAGCAGGGTACCAAAGAGGCCTATACCGACACCGATAACCTGTGCTACCCGCGCCTTTTGATGGAAGAATAAAGAGCCGATAACCAAAGTGGCAATGGGTGTTAAGGCATTCAGAACCCCGGTGACGCCACTGGCTAATTGAGTCTGTGCTATGGCGAACATAAAGGCAGGGATTAGACTTCCCACCAGGCCAACACTTGCTAATTTTAGCCAATGCTTACGGGTGATTTTATTCAGGCGACGCGCAATAAAAGGGGCTAGCACGATACCGGCTGAACTGATCCTAAGCGCACCAACTTCCATCGGACCAAAAGCAATTAGCCCTTTTTTAATCAACAAAAAAGAGCTACCCCAAATTAATGCGAGTAACCCTAATAATAACCAGGCACTAAGTGGTGGTGTGTTATTCGTCGTCATACTCTTTGCTATACCACTGATTGAGTTTTTCTTCGACTTGCTCGACGCCGAAGCGTTTTAGTGAGGAAAATGCTTCGACCTGAACGTCACCATTAAAGGCAATTGCAGCTTGTCTTGCTTTTAACACCGTTGACTTACGAGCGCCTTGTTTAAGCTTGTCGGCTTTGGTGAGCAATACCAGTACCGGTAGCTCGCAATCAACAGCCCAGTAAATGAGTTCCTGGTCGGTTTCGCGGAAAGGGTGGCGGATGTCCATTAGTACGACAATACCTTTGAGGCTGTCTCTCTGCTGCAGGTACTCGCTTAAAGAGCGCTGCCATTTTTCTTTGACGGCCAGCGGCACTTTAGCAAAGCCATACCCGGGTAAGTCGATAAGGCGTTGACCGCTGTCGAGTTCGAACACATTAATTAGCTGTGTGCGCCCCGGAGTTTTACTGGTACGAGCCAGTGATTTCTGCCGCGTTAGTGTATTCAGAGCACTGGATTTACCGGCATTAGAACGGCCGGCGAACGCAATCTCGATGCCTGTGTCCGGAGGCAGTTTGCTGATATCCGGTGCACTGGTCACAAATTTTGCCGATGCGTAATCTAATTGCTGATCTGCCACTATTAAGGTCACTTTTATTGATAAAACGGAACGTCTACGTGCATTATGAAGTATCCGGACAGTATCTCCAATGATCATTTAGCAATTGATTCGGTTTTAATCGTTTAATCCACACAAGTTTTGTGTAAAATAGCAACCTGCTTAAGGTGATTTATTGGGGCGCGTGGCGCCATCCAGAACAGAAGAGAAGCAAACATGAAAAAATTCGCAATCTTTTTGGGACTTTTCTTCGGTACCGCCGGTATCGCAGTAGCACAAAGCGGCGACGCTGAAGCCGGAAAAGAGAAATCGCAAGTTTGTGCGGCTTGCCATGGACCCAATGGTGAATCTCCGTCCGATATGTATCCGCATTTGGCCGGTCAGCACGAAAAATACCTGCTTAAACAGCTGAAAGATTACAAACGGGCGTCAGAAACCGGTGGTGAAGAAGGGCGTAATAACCCCATTATGATGGGCCAGGTTGCGTCATTATCTGAGCAAGATATGGCTGATTTAGCGGCTTTCTTTGCATCACAGGAAGAGCCTAAAGGCGAAACGCCCGAAGATATTATTGCACAAGGGCGTGACCTTTACCGTCGCGGCAACCCTGAAACCAATATGCCGTCTTGTGCCGGCTGCCATGGCCCTCGGGGAAATGGTCTGGGGCTAGCGGCGTTTCCGGATATTTCTGGTCAGCACGCGGCTTACACTAAGTCTCAGCTAGAAATGTTTCGTAGTGGCGACCGCGCTAACGATCCAAACGGCATGATGCAGGGCGTTACAGAGAAAATGACAGACGACGAAATCGAATTGCTGTCTAAGTTCCTGAGCGGTTTGTATTAAACAGAGCTTAATCAAATAGAAAGCGGCTTAGGCCGCTTTTTTTATGTCTATAATAAATGAGATAGTAAAAACCTATTTTCGGGTGTTGTTAACGAAAAGTAATAAGAAAGTTGTTTTTTAGATCAATAAAATCATTGAATTAATATTTGGTTCAAGTAGTCTTAACAACGCTCCGGGGCTGTACGGACAGAAAAAAACAAAAAAAAGATGTTAAAAGCCCTTGAGGAAATAATAAAAAGACTGTAAAAATACAGCTAACTCGACACAAAAAAATAACAAGAGGTCGAGAGATTATCGAAAAGTCAGATTCCATCTTATTTCTCGATAATCCAGGGAGTAAAGCCAATAGGCTAGTGGTTGCTCCATTTTATAATAACAATAATAAAAGACAGGTTACGGAAAACCGCAATAACAAGTCGGAAGCAGTGACAACCATTCTCATAGTTGCAGTGCGCTGCCGATAATATGAGAGAAGCAGGCGATGTGTAAAAGCATCGCCTTTTTTCTTATTTGGGCTCAGCCTTTCTTAAACGTACAAGCTTTTCCTTTACCCTCCACTGACGTCATCCCCGTTAATGAGTTACAATAGGTCATATTAGTTTTTATTTAGGAGCGACCATGACTCGCCGCAAGAAAACACGTAAGGCAGGGCCGTTGGCGCCATCTAAAGCGCCAAAAGAAAGACAAGCATCAGATGCTGCTTCAAAAGGTAAAAAGAAGGGTAAGGGTCAACCGTCAGGCCAACGACATTCATCCACTAAGGTTCTGCAGCAAAGTAGAACAAAAGGCGACGAAAAAGATCCCCGACACGGCAGTCGCCGTAAAGTAGCTTTGGTGATGACACCTGAGCAGGAACTAAAACAGTTACAGGAAGACACAAAGCTTCAGTTACTGGTTGAACGTTTCGAAAATGATGAGTCTCTGACAGCAGAAGAGCAGCGCTACCTCGATGAAAAATCTGAGCGTTATGAACAGCTGGTTGCCAAACTGGGTTATGAACTCGATGAAGAATGGGATGATGAGGAGTACTAATGTCCAGCGAACTCTATTGGATTATCGCCATTGTTGGCGTCTTAATTATTGTCGCTCTGGGGTGGTACGCCACCAACTTACTGCTACGCCTGCGTTGGCAGACCAGAATTCGGGACGCAGCTGTACAGAAGCGTGTTGATCGCATTGATGAGAGTATTATTACTATTGCAAAAGCCATGCAGCAAGAGCAGTGTCCTTTGTCTGAAGGATGCTTACGTATTGTGGTATTGCTTGATCATCGCCCGGAAGCTGTAGAGTATGACTATTCTAAAGATTACCCGGCAATGCATGAAATGTATGAAAAGATAAAACATATGCCAACGCACGAGTCACGTAAGAAATTTCCGAAAAAGAAAGTGCGGGAAATGGATGACGAGCGTGAGGGCTATGAAAAGTCGATGCGGGACATTATTCTTGCAGACGTTGATAAGTTATTGAAGCAATTTCCAGCGGCCTGAGGAGGCGGCATGCCGTTTTTTAAAGGTATAAAAGAAGATATCGCCAGCGTTTTCGACAGAGATCCGGCTGCGCGGAACACAATGGAAGTGTTGTTTCACTATCCTGGACTGCATGCCACCTGGTTCCATCGTATAAGCCATAAACTTTGGGAGTGGAAGTTATATTGGCTTGCTCGTTTTGTTTCTAATGTTTCCCGCTGGCTAACGGGGATAGAAATTCATCCGGGTGCTAAAATAGGTCGTCGTTTCTTTATTGATCACGGTATGGGTGTGGTCATTGGTGAAACCGCAGAGATCGGCGATGACGTTACTTTGTATCATGGCGTGACTCTTGGCGGTACTAGCTGGAACAAAGGTAAACGGCACCCGACCTTGAAAGACGGTGTGGTGATTGGTGCAGGAGCAAAGGTACTGGGTCCAATTACTGTCGGAAAATCTGCACGCATTGGCTCTAATGCCGTGGTCGTGCGAGATGTGCCGGAGCTAACCACTGTGGTCGGCATTCCGGCCAGGGTAGCTCAGTCCGCGGTCGATGCGGAAACAGCGGAACGTCGCAGAAAAATGGCAAAGGAGTATGGCTTCGATGCCTATGCTATCTCAGCGGATAACCCAGACCCGGTTGCGACAGCAATTGGGCGTATGCTCGATCATGTACAGGTTTTAGATAATAAAGTTTCTGACCTTTGTCAGGCTGTTAATAAGCTCGGTGGCGATGTCTGTGGTGAGATCCCGGAAGTCGATATGGACGATGTCGAGTTTCTTGAAGAAAGTGAGCGCGCCGCAAAACGACGCGCCGATAAAGATGATACTTCAGCCTCGGGTAAACAAGACTCTTAACTTTTTAAATTAAAGCGCTCGATCAAGGAGTAAAGCTGCTGACTGGTGTTTTGCAGCTCGTTGCTTGAGCGTTGAGTTTGCTCTGCTGTTTGTTGGGTATGACGTGCAGTGTCCGCAATTTCAGTAATTTGCTCGCTGATATGCTCCGCAACGCCGCTTTGCTCTTCAACAGCGGACGCCATTTGCGTCGACATATCTGAAATGTCCTGAATAGCCACTGATATCTCACCCAGAGCAGTGTCTGCCAGACGAACTTTCTCAACACCTTCTGATGCCGCCTCTTCACCTTGTTTTGAAACTTCGACGGCATTACGTGCGCGCTCTCGCAACTGTTGAATGACTTTGTGAATACCCTCAGTAGACTGGGTTGTTCTTGAAGCCAGTGAGCGAACCTCATCTGCGACCACTGAGAAACCACGGCCATGCTCGCCGGCACGAGCCGCTTCAATGGCAGCATTCAGAGCGAGCAGGTTGGTTTGGTCGGCAATGGAGGATATTAAATCGGCAGCCTCGCCAATAGCCCCGGTCGATTCATCCAGCTCTTTAACGGTTGCGGCTATTTGCCGAACGGCATCGTGAAGCTGGACAATGACCTCGCTTGCTTCTCTTGCCAGCCCTACGCTTTCATCCACATTGGTTTTCGCTGACTCCGCCTGCTGCGCATTACGTTCAACCGTATCTGCCACTTCCTGAATGGCGGACGCCATCTCATTCATAGCCGTCGCCGTCTGTTCAGTCGCAGCCGTCTGTTTATCGACATATTGTTTACTAAGCTGAGCTTGATCGTAAGTATCGTTGGTTACTTTTAGCAGGCTTCCAACTGCGTCCTTCATGCGGCTAAGTGCGGTACGGTTACGGGCGCCCTCGCTGACAAGCTGCATAGCAAGCTTTGCTTCGCGTCCTTGCTTATCAAAGTAGGTCATGCCAACCAGTTCAGAATCAAAAGCCTCTGGGCGTAACTCAAGTAACCCTTGCAGCATGCGACCAATATAGGCGGCGTACGAGAAAGTGGTAATGGCGGTTGCTGCTAATGCAATTAATGCAGCGACAGGCTCACCAAGCAATGCTATGGCGGCACTGGCTATTAAACCAGGTATAACAACCGGCATTAAATCTTTGCAGCCCAGCCATAACCGTTTTCCTAAGGGAATAGCATGTTTCCCCGCATTTAATCGGTCATAAACGCCCTGAGCCCGCTTTTTACGGTGATCTGATGCGGCAACACGGACGGATTCAAAACCAATTGGCTTGCCATTTTCCATTATGGGGGTGACATAAGCACTGACCCAGTAATGGTCACCGTTTTTACAACGGTTTTTAACTAAGCCCATCCAGGGCTTTCCGCGCTTGATGGTTTTCCACATTTGCTCAAAGACCCCGCCCGGCATATCGGGATGGCGCAGAAGGTTATGTGGAGACCCAATCAATTCGTCTCGTGTGTAACCACTGACATTAACGAAGTCTTCGTTGCAATGTGTGATAACCCCTTTAAGGTCAGTCGAAGAGATCAGTCGATAGTGGTCTGGAAAGCGGTTTTCCTTTCCTGTAACCGGACCATTATTTTTCATAAGCGCCTTTAGGAAGTTTGATGTACATCAATATAGTAAGGTTATCGTATTTTGGCGGGAAAAGTTTAACGGTTTAGGCTTTTGGCCATAAAAAAACGCCGCTAAGAGCGACGTTTTTGAAATTCTTTGTGTAAACGTTCGGCACCCGAAAGGGTACTGAAGGTTCCTTACATAGGAACTACGTTTTCAGCTTGTGGACCTTTAGGGCCTTGAGCTACGGTGAAAGAAACTTGCTGGCCTTCTGCCAGAGTTTTGAAACCGTCAGACTGAATAGCGCTGAAATGTACGAAAACGTCTGCGCCGTTTTCTTGTTCGATGAAACCGAAGCCTTTAGCTTCGTTAAAGAATTTTACTTTACCAGTAGTAGTAGACATGCTGATATTCCTCGTAGTGCATGTTGAAATCAATGTATTGCTAAAAAAAACTTGGTATTACTTGGACTTACAAAACGAGGTACAGCAAAAAGGACTTCGTAAAAAATCTCAAATCAATAGCCGAAATTTTCTCAGCGGTTTCGAGTATACGCTTAATATAGCCCGAGTCAACAACAGGTTGCGTTATTTTAACCAATTGCGGCTTATATGGCGGAAGGTATCGCCGCCCGCTTTTTCAAGCCACTCAAATGCGGCCATTTCAGAAGTGATAATTTCTACACCAGCGGTTCGCATACGTTCAATGGCGCTGTCTTTATCGGTGGGGCGACGGGAACCAACAGTATCGGCCGGTAGAAACACTTGATAACCGGATTCCTGAAGCTCTATTGCAGTTTGCAGAACGCACACATGGGTCTCCATACCCATAATAACCACATGTTTTTTATTGTACTCCGACAGAACATCGCGGAAGGTATCGTCACGCAGTGCACTGAAATGTGTCTTCTCGACAACGCGGGCGGCCTCAATAATCTCTTGCAGACTGTCAACGGTATAGCCTAAACCTTTAGGGTATTGTTCGGTAATAAGAATAGGCAAGTCCAACTGCATAGCAATTTCACCCAGCCAACGCATTCGCGAGGTGACAACGTCTCGTTGATGAATTGCAGGCAACAGTCGCTCCTGAGCATCGACAATGAGTAATAGAGAATCTTTAGCGCTAAGCAGCATTGTTCATTCCTGTTGGTAGAAAGTCGGTTCACATACTAACCTTAGCCCATTAATCTATCTATCAGCAAAAAGTCTTAATTTGGTCAATAATCACCCATGAAATTTGCAGTTAAGGCGGCCAATGGCTACAATCCTCGCCTTTCCAAATGCAGATGCACATCCAAAACAGTAAATAAAAGGTGACACCATGGCTCCGGTATTGATTCTAATGGGTTCCCAGTCCGATTGGCCGGTAATGCAAAAAGCAGCAGAAATGCTGGAATCGCTGAACGTAAAGTGGCAGGCGAAGGTCGTTTCTGCGCATCGTACGCCGGACTTACTTAAGTCGACGATGGAACAAGCCGAGCAAGACGGAGTGCCTGTGGTTATTGCCGGCGCCGGTGGCGCTGCTCACTTACCGGGTATGCTGGCGGCTTATACGGCTATTCCTGTGTTTGGTGTGCCGGTTCCAAGCAAGCAATTAAAAGGTTTAGACAGTTTATTGTCTATTGTGCAAATGCCTAAAGGTGTCGCTGTTGGTACTCTGGCGATTGGTGATGCCGGTGCGGCCAATGCGGGCTTGTTGGCTGCTCAGGTTATTGGCAGCTTTGACAGCGAAGTGCGTAAACGCGTACATGAATTCCGCAAAGCGCAGAAAGAGAAAGTGATGGCGAACTCAGATTTGGAGCTGCCAAAATGAAAATTTTGATCCTTGGCAACGGGCAGTTAGGTCAAATGCTGGGTAAAGCTGTTATTCAGCAGGGGCATGAATGTGTCTTATACAGTGACCGACTGGATAAGGTGATGGCTCTAGGTAGCCAACAACCTTTGGCAATGACGTTAGCCGAGGCGAATGACTGGGCAGATGTAACCACCTGGGAGCACGAGCATTTAGGCGAAGAGCTGGTTGCTAAAACGGCCGATAAGTTCTTATTAAAAGCAGAGCGTTTCAACGGCTTAGTTGATCGTCGTACGCAAAAAGCGCTTTGTGATGAACTCGATATTCCCACTTCCGCCTGGAAAGCCTATGAAAATGTGGCTGAGCTGACGGCCATTTTAGAAAGCTGTGACCATGCGGTTGTCATTAAGTCGGCGAAAGGCGGCTACGACGGCAAGGGCCAGTGGCGCTGGAAGCCGGGTGAGGACATCGCCGCTGTCGCTGAAGAGGCAGGGCAACGCCCGGGTATTGTTGAAGACATGATTAACTTTACCGACGAAGTGTCGGTTGTTGGCGCCCGTTCGCACAAGGGAGAGCAGCGCTGTTTCCCGCTGACATTAAACGTCCATACTCAGGGTATTCTGTCTTACAGTCTGGCTGGCGCAGAGCATTTTTCTAAAGCGCTTGAGGCGTTAGCCAAAGAGCATCATAAGAAGCTGACCGACGCGCTGGATTACGTGGGTGTATTAGCTATTGAGTTCTTTGTCGTTGGTGAAGGCGAAAACCAACATTTGCTGGTGAACGAAGTGGCTCCGCGGGTTCACAACTCAGGGCACTGGACGATGAGTGGCGCTAATTGTGACCAGTTCAACCTGCACATTCGCGCCATTACCGGTTTACCGCTGCCCGACTTACTGATAGCCCCCACCTTAATGGTGAACGTGATTGGCGTTGCGGGTATTCCGGAAGCTTTATGGGAAGCGGCGGCCGCTGAATGTCATTGGTATGGCAAGGATGCGCGACCCGGTCGTAAAGTGGGTCATGTGAATATTATGATTGATTCGTTTGAGCGGGGCGAGAATTTAGCCTCTATGTGGGCGGATAAACTGCAACTGTTAGCGAGTTAATACCTGCTTAGATGAGCGGTTAAAACCGCTCATCCAGCCATTTCTGCATATCCTGAACCTGCTCTAAGCACAGCGAGTGCGGCATTGGGTAGGTTTGATACGCCACTGAAAACCCTTTCTCTTTCAAAATTGCACAGGCTTTCTGGCCAAGAACTTCCGGAACCACAGGGTCCTGAGTACCGTGCTGAACCAAAATGGGCAGTTGTGCATTGGCTTCATTAACCTGAATATCACCGGCGGTGGCAAAGTACGTAGAATGCGCCATTAAACCCGCCAGCGGTTTCGGGTAGGTTAAAGCGGCTTCATAACCCACGGCGCCGCCTTGTGAGAACCCGGCAATAATAATGCGTTTACTGTCGATGCCCTGAGCAACTTGCTCGTCTATCATGGCGTGTACTTTGGCCGCTGATTCGCGCAATTGTTCGCTGTCTATCTGGCGGTCGATGCTCATGTCGGTAATGTCGTACCAGGCAGGCATGACCATACCCTGGTTTATGGTGACCGGCATTTGTGGTGCGTGAGGAAACAAAAAGCGAACCTGCGCGTTGGCAAATTTTAAGTGTTCGGTCATAGGGACAAAGTCATTGCCCGAGGCTCCCAGGCCATGCAACCAAATGATAACGGCGTCGGCTGTGCCTGCCGGCTCGTGTTTTATGACTTCCAGAGACATTACTGCTTTCCTATTTCTGCGGCAGGGTAAGAACCCAGCCAGTGAATGTTGTTCATAGCGGCCAATTCTTCAAGAGCCGAAGCGACACCCGGTTCGCTGCGGTGGCCATCAAAGTCGATAAAGAAATGATAGTCACCAAACTGACTACCCGCCGGCCGCGACACTATGGAGGTTAAGTTAATTTGCTGCTTTGCAAACACCTGCAAGCTGTCAACCAGCAAGCCGGGATGGTCGTTGTCATCAATGAGCAGCAAGCTGCTTTTCCAGTGCTCATCTTTTCTGTATTCCGGCTCTTCAGACGCTGCGGATAATACCACGAAGCGTGTTTCGTTGCGTGGGTTGTCAGCGATATTGTTACTCAATATCTGCAACGTCTCCGGGCAACTAATGTGTTGGGGAACTATGGCTGCAGACGCCTCTTCAGCCGCCAGCAGAGCTTGAAGCGACGCGGCGTTGCTGGCCGTATGAATAATGGGCAGCCCGAGCTTGTGTAAGTACGAATTACATTGTCCTGCTGCGACAAACTGTGCCCATATCTGGGTAGGCTTCGTACTATTACTGAGACATTGGAAGCCAACAGGAATACGGATTTCCGCCTGAATGCGTAAGGGCCTTTGCACCAAGTAGTCGACGACCGGAGAGACGAAGCCTTCGGTCAAATTTTCAATAGGAACAACGGCAGCGTCGCATTCTCGTCCAACCGACGCCAGGCAGCTGACCAGGTTATCCAGTAACTGAATGTCGTGATTTTGTTCCGGCTGGTAAAGCCCTGCGGCAACCTCCGAAAAGGTGCCGGCAGGGCCTAAAGTGGCTAGCTTCATTTCTTATATTGCTCGAACCAGGCCAGTGCATGCTCAATTTTGGCAATCATGTTGGAAGGTCGAGCCGTAACTCCGTGAAAAGCGCCCGGAACACGAACCATAGCTGTATCAACTTTTTGCAGTTTCAATGCCTGATAGAACTGCTCGGTTTCCGATATCGGTGTGCGACGATCCTTCTCGCCGGTGAACAGCATGACCGGTGTTTCGACGTCACCGACCATAGACAGTGGCGAGCGCTGCCAGTAGTGCTCTAGCTCTTCCCATGGCATCCCCGGGAATTGGTTGGTAATTTGACCAATTGAGCTGTCAGCCGTCAGTACTTTGCTGACCCAGTTAATAACCGGGTTAGTGGCGGCGGCAGCGTTGAAGCGATTGGTTAGTCCTACCGCATAGGCTGTGGCGATGCCACCTGCAGAACCGCCGGCAATAAACAGGTTGTCTGAGTCGGCAATGCCTTTATCAATGAGTAAATCAATGCCAGTCATGTGATCAGCAAAGTCATAAGGTGACGAGTAGTTGCCGTCCAGCAGCATGGCAAAGTCTTTACCGTATGAAGTACTGCCGCGATGGTTTACATAAAGCACCACATAGCCTTCGGCTGCATAGCGCTGGTGTTCTGCGGCAAAATGCGGACCGTAAGACAGGTGAGGACCGCCATGTATTTCTAATAGTAACGGGTACTCTTTGTTTTCATCGTAGTTTGGCGGAGTAATGTACCAGCCATGAATCTCTTCGCCGTCATAGCGCGACTCATAGCGAATTTCGTGAACTTCACCCAACTCACGGTGACCAAGCAGGTCTTCATTAAGCTGAGTAAACTGAACCGCTTCGCCATCTTGTGGCTGATAACCGACATCGGCGGGGCGATATTCGGACCCCTTGGTGTAGGCAATAGCGCCATTTTTTGAGGCCGTAAACGAGCCCATGGTATAAGGGCGGCTGACATAAACACCGGAAACGTCATCCACTCGGTTTGTCAGTTCATTGCTCAATGTGACATCAGCAACAACGGTTTTGCCCTGGTCGGCGTATGAAACCGCCAGTGATTCATTGCCCGTCCACTGTGGCGAGCTGAAAGAACGGTCAAAGTCAGCTTGAAGTTCTGTCTCTGAGCGTTCGCTCCAGTCCATGACCCACAATTGTGACTTATGGTAAGGCACCGGCTCGTTAGAGCTGTGTAAGTAAGCCAGACGCTCGCCGTCAGGAGAGAACTGCGGCGACGACTCGCGGCCGGGCTTGTCAGTGACCTGCGCCACTTCTTTTGAGCTCAGGCTGACGCTGTAAAGGTCGCTTTCATTCACCTGGTAAGCCCAGTCTTCCGAGCGGTTGCCGGAAAATACGATATGGCTGTCGCCTTCTGTCCAGGCCAGTGGGCCGCCATGTCGGTAAGGACCATCGGTCAGCTGGCGTGCACTGCCACCCTCAGCCGGAACCACGAAGAGTTGTGTGTGCGCCGGTTCCAGAACACCTTTACCGTCGCGCTGATAATAAGCTTCTTCAACAATAATAGGCGACTTGGACCACTTCGCGCCTTTGGGTTTAGCTGGCTTTTTTACGCTTTTAGCAAAGGGCGTAGGTTCAGATTTAACCGACATGGTAAATGCCAGTTGAGTATCGTCGTTAGACCAACTAATGCTGCCCGGACTCTCGCTTACGTGAGTGACTTTAGCGGTGCGCTGTTCTTTAATCCAGTGCACATGAATTTGGTTCTTTTCCGAGCGATTAGACGCAAAGGCAAGACGAGTGCCGTCGTTTGACCAGGCCAGACTGCCGTAGTTGTATTTATCATCAAAAATCGGTAAATGTTGACCGGTTTCGGTATCAATCAGCCATAATGAGCGACGAGTATTGTCTTTCATATCATCGAAGCTGTTGCGTATGTACGCAATGTATTTACCGTCAGGAGAGATACTGACTTGGTTGGCGTACTCGAGCTGGAAAATGTCTTCAGCCTTAAATGTATCGTCTGATAACGCTGGAGCGGAAGTAAAAAGTAGCATTAAGCTACCGGCAATGACGGATTGTTTTAACCACATTGTTGTTCTCCTTTTAAGTATAGCTTTACGTTACTGAAGCTGACGAGGTGATGCAAAGAGTTCCGTTCAAGTTGGCAGAAAATACGGTAAACTGAAAACCTTTTCCGAATGTTGTCAAAAAATTTAGAAGGAAAGCCCATGCACTACCGCCAAACTCGCGCAGAAATATCGCCCGCTGCAATAGCGCATAACGCTAAGTGGGTGCGTAAGACGATGGCTGGCGGGAAATTGCTGGGAGTTGTTAAAGCCGATGGCTACGGGAATGGTGTTGAGCCCGCAGTAAAGGCGCTAGAACCGCATGTGGACGGAATGGCTGCTGGTTTCATGGAAGAAGCGCTAGCCGTTCGGGAATGCGGATACAAAGGGCCGTTGGTTATTTTAGAGGGTTGCTTTTCCTCGTCTGAGCTTGCGATTTGTGCAGAAAACAACTTAAGCCCGGTGGTGCATTGCGAGCAGCAATTACAAGAGATAGAGGCGGGAGCTTTAAGTAAACCATTGTGGGTGTGGTTAAAGGTCGATACCGGCATGCACCGATTGGGCTGGTCTGAAGAGCAAGCCCTGCAAGCATTGCAGCGCTTAAATGCCAGTAACAATGTGGCTGGCGTAACGCTCATGTCACACTTGGCTAACGCTGATGCGAACCATCGGCTGAATGCAGAGCAAAAACAACAGTTCTGTCAGTTATCGGGTACACTTAAAGGCTTTCAAGCCCGTAGTCTCCACAATTCGGCCGGCTTACTGAACCCTGATACAAAGTGGTCACTTCAGGAAAATGACTGGGCCCGTGCAGGTTTATTGCTTTACGGTGTAAACCCCTCGAGTGTGACCGAAGTACAGCCGGAGCTTAAACCCTCGATGCGGCTGGTCGCCCCGGTCATTGCATTGCATCAGCTGGAAAAGGGTGAGTCGGTCGGCTATGGCAGCGCCTGGAGTGCTGAGCGACCAACTGTCATTGCAACGGTGGCTATGGGCTATGCGGACGGTTATCCGCGACAGGCGAAAAATGGCACACCAGCAATGATCCGAGGCAAACGTGTCACTTTAGCCGGGCGAGTCTCTATGGACATGTTGACGATAGATGTCACGGGCATTGAGGGTGTGCAGTTGGGTGATGATGTTGAGCTTTGGGGACCGAACGTTGATGTGCGACAGGTTGCGGCCTGCGCAGATACTATTTCCTGGCATTTACTGACCGGCGTCAGCGGACGTGTTCCGCGGGTCGTTGTTTAACAGGTTCAACTTCTGAGTATTAGCCATACAAAAAGTATGGCAATTATTAGTATTTATCCTACAAGCTTTACATCTTTGACCCTGATCTTTGTCAACAAAGGCGTATACTTAAGACAAACCTCAGTTAAGGGTGTTTGCTATGTTCGAAAGTTTCGATGCATTGTTTCTGGCGCGCTTTCAGTTCGCTTTTACGATAGCGTTCCACATTATTTTTCCTGCGTTCACCATCGGTGTGGCCAGCTACCTGGCGGTACTGGAAGGCCTTTTCTTAAAAACACGAAATCCGGTTTATCAGAAACTATTCCGTTACTGGGTCAAAATATTCGCCGTTGCTTTTGGTATGGGCGTGGTCTCAGGCATTGTGATGAGTTACCAGTTTGGTACTAACTGGTCGGTATTCTCGGACAAAGCAGGGCCGGTTATCGGACCATTAATGGGTTACGAAGTACTGACTGCGTTCTTCCTTGAAGCCGGGTTCCTTGGTGTCATGCTGTTTGGCATGAACAAAGTGGGTGAAAAGCTGCATTTCTTTGCTACCTTGATGGTTGCAGTCGGTACAGCCATTTCCGCTTTCTGGATACTATCGGTAAACAGCTGGATGCAGACCCCGGCAGGCTATGCCATGAATGACGTTGGTCAATTTGTGGTGACCGATTGGTTTGAAGTGGTATTTAACCCTTCTTTTCCATATCGGCTGGCGCATATGTTGTTAGCGGCTTACCTGACAGTGGCCTTTGTGGTGGGTGCAGTCGGCGCCTGGCATTTGCTAAAGGACAAAACCAACGCTGCCGCACGCAAAATGTTCTCCATGGCCATGTGGATGGCGTTAATTGTTGCACCATTGCAGGTTCTGGTCGGCGACTTCCATGGGCTGAATACTCAGGAATATCAACCTGCAAAAGTAGCTGCAATGGAAGGGCACTTTGACACCGAAGCCCGGGCGCCACTGTATTTATTCGGATTGCCCAACGAAGAAACGGCGGAAGTGGACTACGCTTTGAAGGTGCCGGGGCTTGCCAGTCTTATTCTGAAGCATGACATTAATGCCGAAGTGACCGGGCTGGATCAGTTTCCGCGCGAAGACTGGCCACCAGTGGCAACCGTATTTTGGTCATTCCGAATCATGGTCGGAATAGGGCTATTGATGGTACTGGCGGGGTTATGGTCCGGTTTACAACGGTTACGAGGCAAGCTTTATGACAACAGTTTGCTACTGCGCTTTAGTTTGTTTATGGGCCCCATGGGTTTTGTTGCTGTAATTGCTGGCTGGATAGTCACCGAAGTGGGGCGTCAGCCCTGGGTTGTTCAGGGCTTGCTACGAACCGCCGATGCGGCGTCTCCTATTGATAAAGCCGGTGTCGCAGGCAGCCTGATAGCCTTTATTGTGGTTTACTTCCTCGTTTTTGGTGCCGGTACGTTCTATATTCTGCGCAAAATGGCAGCGGATCCTGCAAAAGTGACGATTCCCGAGTATGCCAAACATAAGCCGACAATGGCGGCTGAGCGCATTTACGATGAGGAGGCCTAAGCTATGGATTACGCACTGATTTGGGCAATATTAATTTCGGTCGCCGTATTTGCTTATGTTGCGCTGGACGGCTTTGACCTGGGAATTGCACTGCTTTTCCCCTGGTTTAAAAAGGAAGAAGATCGCGACGTAATGATGAACACCGTTGCGCCAGTCTGGGACGGAAATGAGACCTGGCTGGTACTGGGCGGTGGTGGTTTGCTGGCGGTGTTCCCGCTGGCCTATTCGGTGCTTATGCCCGCGCTGTATATGCCGGTTATTGCCATGCTTCTGGGGCTGATTTTCCGCGGCGTGGCTTTTGAGTATCGTTTTAAAACCAAACGAGCAAAAGGTATCTGGGACTTATCCTTTATTGTTGGTTCGCTGATAGCGGCTTTGAGTCAGGGGATTATGCTGGGCGCAATGCTACAGGGTATTCAGGTAACAGACCGAGCCTATTCCGGCGGCTGGTTTGACTGGTTAACCCCGTTTAGCTTTTTCTGCGGTGTTGCAGTGGTTATTGGCTACATGATGCTGGGAGCGACTTGGCTGGTAATGAAAACAAACGGTGACCTGCAACGCCAAAGTTATAGGGCGGGCTGGTACAGCGCTCTTTTATTGGTAGCCTGCATTGCTTTTGTGAGTCTTTATTTGCCCTATGTAGACCCATTTATTGCGGAACGTTGGTTTACTTATCCGGCCTCGGTTGGCTTGTGGGTGCTACCAATTCTGCTGGTAGGCATTACGCTTGGGTTACTGCGCTCGCTGCATAAAAAGCAGGAAGGCAGACCCTATTTGTGGGGCCTGGGACTGTTTCTTTTGTCTTTTGCCGGGTTTGCAGTCAGTATTTTCCCTTACCTGGTTCCGCGCAGCATTACCTTGTGGCAGGCAGCCGCGCCGGATAATAGCCTGAAGTTTTTACTTATTGGCGCTGTGGTACTTCTGCCTATTATCTTCGCTTACACTGGTTATACCTACTGGGTGTTCCGCGGCAAGGTGGATTCAGACAGTGGATATCACGACTGATGAAGCCTGTATTTAAAAAATGGTTGTGGTTTGTCGGACTGTGGTGTCTGGGTGTGCTGGCTGTCACTTTAGTTGGCGGCCTTATCCGCTGGGCTTTATTGTAAGCTTGCGCTAGGCTAAAGGCAGATTTTACGCCGGAGGCAACCAACATGAAATTGACTCACCTTCTGGCCGCAGCAGTTGCGGCCTTATTTTTATCGGCTTGTAACAACGCCGAACCTCAGAGTAATGAGACTCGCAGCGCGGACTACGTCATTAAGAACGTCACCCTTGTTGACTGGCTTAAAGGCGAGCCCAATGTCATTGATCAACAAACACTGGTGGTGAATAACGGCTATATTAGCGGTGTGTTCTCCAATGCTGAAGCTCCGGCTTTTGATGACAACACGCAAGTCATTGATGCTGAGGGGCAATACGTTTTACCGGGCATGGCAGAAATGCACGGCCATGTGCCGCCGGCAACAGACTTTGGTGACTTCCCTAAACGCTACGCTGACGACATGTTGTTTTTGTACATTGCCAATGGCGTAACAACAGTGCGTGGCATGTTGGGTTATCCGCACCAGCTGCAGCTGAAATCAGACATTGAATCGGGTAAGCGCCTGGGTCCAACGTTATATTTGGCCGGGCCCAGCTTCAGTGGCAATACCATAGAGTCGGTTGAACAGGTTACGGAGCGGGTTATTGCACAACGCGATGAAGGGTGGGATTTACTCAAAGTGCATCCGGGGTTAACCCTTGAAGAATATGAGGCCATGGCAAGCACGGCTCGACAGGCGGACATGGACTTTGCCGGACATGTGCCGGCAGAGGTCGGATTAAAACGAGCCATGGAAGCAGGCCAGAGAACCATTGATCACCTGGATGGTTACCTGGCTTACGTTGATGCCATGAACAGAGAAATAACGCAGGACGAACTTGATTTGCTGGTGGCTATGACACTGGAGCACGACGTTGCGGTAGTCCCCACCCAGGCCTTATGGAAAACCCTGATCGGTGCGGCTAATCCCAACAAACTGAAAGACTACCCGGAAATTCAGTTGGTACCAACGGCTGTTCGGGAAGGCTGGCTAAACTACTACAATAACCCCAGCAGCTACTTCAATCAGGAACAAGCACAAGTGCAGCAGGAAAATCGTCAAAAGCTATTACACGCTCTGCACGAAGGCGGCGCGGAAATTATTTTTGGAACCGACGCGCCACAGTTGTTCAGTGTTCCGGGTTATTCGGTACACCACGAAATACGTCTGATGTCAGAAGCGGGTATACCTATGGCTGATATTCTGCGTTCCGCCACGGTAGCGGCAGGAGACTACTTTTCTGAGCAGGACACCTTTGGGCGAGTTGCTGCCGGGCATCGTGCTGACTTTATTCTGTTAAAGGATAACCCTTTGGAGAATCCAGACACCTTGCGTGAGAACCTGGGGGTTATGGTGCGTGGGCAATGGCTTAGCCGTGAAGCTATTGATAAGAAAGTTGAGGAAATTCGCGCTGCTTATGCGCAGTAGCCAGAGATAAAGGCACCCATTGGCGGGTGCCTTTAATGAGAAGCATGGCGTTGCTTATTGTTCTAACTGATGAACCCATTCGGTTAACAAGCGCACTCCAAAGCCGGTTGGCCCAGCCGGGTGAATACCGGTATCTGAACTGACCATAGCGTCAGCGGCCATATCGATATGGATCCAGGGCGTGTCACCGGCAAAGTGCTTAAGAAACGCTGCACCGGCCTGGGTGCCCGGAGAGCCAATGTTACGAATATCGGCCAGCGGGCTGTCGATAATACCGTCATAGCCTTCTAATGGCAGCTCCCAGACTTTCTCACCAGTGACATTGCCAGCCTCGATAATGGCTGAGCGTAAGTCGTCTTCGGAGGCAAATAAAGCTGCGTAGCCGGTACCCAATGCACCAACTTTCGAACCGGTTAAGGTCGCAATATTGGCAATGGCGCGAGGTTTGAACTTGTCGTTGGCATACCAGTTACCGTCGCCAAGAATCAGACGTCCTTCGGCGTCGGTGTTGGCAATTTCTACCAAAGTCCCGTCACCAGCTCTAACGACGTCGCCCGGCAATGTTGCTGAACCAGAAATAAGGTTGTGCGACAGCGGTGCTACAGCAACCACATTGACCGGAGCTTCTTGTGCCGCTAGCGCCATAACCGCGCCAATAACGGCTCCAGCACCAGCTTTGTCGGTTTGCATGCGCAAAATAGAAGAAGAACTGGTTTTTAAGTTATAGCCACCGGTGTCAAAGGTGTTGCCTTTGCCGACCAATGCGATTGGGTCAGCGTTACTGCCCTTATAGTGGGCGGCCAGCAGGTATGAACCATGTTGGCTGCCCTGGCTAACGCTGTGAAGCAGGCCCATGCCCATTTCTTTAACTTGCTCAGGCGTGACGATAGTCAGCTCAATGTTTAAGTTTTTCATGGCCTCCTGAGCTAACTTAACGATGGCTTCAGGGTAGCCGTCGCTGCCGGGCAGGGCGGTAATGTCGCGGGCAACAAACACGCCTTCAGCAATGGCGCGAGAGGCAAGGTACTTTTTCTCTGCCATGTCATGGCTTTTCACTAACCAATGGTAAGCCGTTTGCGGACGCTCTTTTGGCTCGGACTGATAACGGTCAAAGCGATAGTTGCGCAAGTCGATACCATGAGCAATGTGCGAACTGAGTTCGGCGGCAATGCCCGGGTTGCTAATTAGGCGTGTGTCGAAAACAACGCTTTCTAGCTCAGGCTTTAAAGCGGCGGCAATAGACGCACCTAACTTCTCCGCTTCAAAACGGGAAAGTTCAGCCGGGTTACCGACGCCCGCCAGAAGCAGATGATTGGCTTTGGTGCCTTCCGGGGCAATAACCGTGGTTAACTGTGACGCCTCGCCTTTAAATTCCTCAATCTCTGCAGCACGACTAACGGCATTTACATCAGAGCCTGACCATTCTGGTAGCTCAACTGCCGTACCTTCCGGCACAAAAATAACGCGAGTTTTGGTGTGTTTGTTTTCATCAGAAAAGCTCGTGGACGTGTCCAGGTAGTCACTTGCCAACGCAGGCAGCGACAAAACCGAAGAAACAGCCAAAGCACTCATGACTTGTTTTAACGACATAGTGTTTTCCTTGAATTAGGTTTTCTTGAGTTGTCTGCGTTTAATATAAAACCATAACCCACTGACAGGCAAAGCGATTAAGGCCAAACCCGATAAAAGCACGATGAACAAATAAAAAGCTCCGCCAACCGAGGCCACGTGAGTCGGGTAAATCATATTCGAAACTTGATTACCGAGAGCGGTTTCTCGCTCATCAATAACCTGACTCACCGCTCCGGTTTCTGAGAACTCAATATAGTTGCGGCCGTTCGGGTGCCATTCGTTTGCGTGCTTAGCTCTAATTCGTGGATCTTCCAGATAAAGCAAACGAGCCTCCGCCGTTGGCAGAGCTTGTTTTGCCAGCTCTAGCCGTTGTTGCCAGTTATCAGCAGCTATAGAAGGCGGTACAGGCGTTTCAATTGACTGAGTGAACGGGAGTAGGAAAATTAGTGCTGATTTTACCGGAGCAGCGTACATGATTGCGGTACCGGTGATTAGCACGATAGCGATAGGAAGGAAAAGTACAGCACCAATGAACCGATGCAATTGCCATAAGGTTTGGCTACCGCGCTTAGTGAATGGATTAAAGAACCGTACAGACAAAGCGCGCCGGAAACTGCCTCTGTGTGGCCACCAACGGATTAAGCCTGTGCCGATAAGAACTAAGCTTAACAGGCCGAGAATTCCCAGAATGTCCTTACCCAGGTCGTTGAGTGCTAAATGATGGTGCAGCTCAACAAGCCAGCTGGTGAGATCTCCTAGATATTCTCGCTCAAGCAGCAGATTGCCGCTGGCGTCATAGTAAAAGTGTGTTTTGTCCGCATTAACCACTTCAAGCCAAGGGCGGTCAGCGGTGGGCATGAGGGCGTAGCCGTTGTCGAACTGGTCTAAAGCGGCGGCAGCGTCTGTCGTTTCAACGGGCTGTGCTAAATTGAGTTGTGGATAAAAAAGCTGCAGCAGGTCATTTTTGTAGAGTAGCAGCGAACCACTTACTGCCATCAATAAAAGCCAAAGGCTGAGCGTTAAGCCCAGCCATCGGTGCCATTGCGTTAATGTCGGCAGCTTGCGCTTAAGCGACATGGCTTACCATTGATAATTCCAGGTAAAGCTAATGGTGCGTCCGCGACCCGTGAAGTTACGGTTATCTCCGCCGACCGTTTGCGCGTAATAGGTGAAGTAGTATTTATCGAATAAGTTCTCAATACCCAGCGAGAACTGACCCATATCACGAGTCTCAACCAATAAGGTGGCATCAACGGTGTTGTAGCCGTCGAAGTTGTTGATGGCGTCTTCACCGCTGTAAATGTCGCGATCGAACAGCTTATTCCATTGTACCCGGCTGCTTATCATGCCTGTCCACTGCTGTGACCAGAACAGGTTGGCGCGCTTCGGTGCAATGTTACGGCCGCCTAGCTTAGTATCGACCGAACCATCATCATTGCTGTCATACTCGCCATTGGTGTCAGCGTAGTTCAGTCCTAGAGCGGTGTCATTGGATAGCGCATACTCGGCACTAAACTCAATACCGTCAATTTCAGTCTTTTCACGCTGAACACTGTAAAAACCGTCAGCATCGGCTTGTAGGCGGGCGCCCAGATCAGAGCTTGAACGGAAATAGCTCAGTGAGGCATTCCATGCATTGCCCTGATACTCAATACCCACTTCCTCGTTGTCAGCGATAACCGGTTGTAGATCCAGGAAGCTGCTAACGCTTAAGTCAGGTGTTGAAATCCCGCGCAATACACGGCCAACGTCGGGCATGCTGAAGCCTTCAGAATAACTTGCGAAGACACGCCATTCGTCGTTCAGAGCATAAACAGCGCCCAGATTACCCAGTAACTCGTTAAAGCTTGGTTCACCGCCTTCAACAAAGACAGACCCGTAAGATGCCAAGGTGGTGAAGTTATCGGCCTTTAATTTTCCGTATTCATAGCGTAAACCGCCGCTTAAAGTCAGGCCGTTTGCCTGATAGCGCAGTTGCGCATACGGAGCCCAGTTTTTGAATTCCGTTGCTGGTACCCACTTACGACCCGTTTGAGCCAGCTCCTGGAAAGTTTCGTCGGATAAAAAATCCAGTCCGGCGCTAACCGATACAGGCGACTGCTGAACATTGTTCCAGTTTAGCGTTAAGCGTGAACCATATTTACGCGAGTCGTTGCGTGACTGGTCAAAAATTTCGTCGCCGTATGCAGGATCCTGAAACGTTGCATAGGTACCGCCACCGTAAAGTGCGGAAAAGTCCTGGAAGAATAGCTGCCAGTTTACGTCTGCCATTAAAAAGTCACTGTTGCTGTATGTCAGACTTGAAGTGGTGACTTCGTTTTCAGGAGCATCGCCAGGATACTGACCTTCGAGTGATAAGGTCGGTACATTCGCCGAGCGATCGCCGTTTACTGAGTAATAGTCGCCGTTACCAGCCATATCAAAGCGGTTGAGCATAAACTCAAGGCGTTGTTCGTTATCAATGTCGTAGCCGACTTTTGTGAATAAGTCGTAGCTTTTTGAGTCCATGGTGTCGCCTTGTGCAACGTCAACACCAATGAGCTGACCTTTGCCATCAACGTACATGCCGGTGTCACGGTACTGAGCACCGAAAACAATGTCCCATTTGCCGCTGCCATGGCGCAGAAGGTATCCGGCTTGGTAGCTTAAGCCTTCTGAAATTTCAGAATCCGGTGCGCTAAAGCCAGCGTTAACCTCGTGGCTGGTTCCTTCTTCGGCTTTTTTTGTGACGATGTTAATGATACCACCGCTAGCGCCCATACCTTGAATAGCGCTGGCGCCGTGAATCACCTCTACACGCTCAATCATGAAAGGATCGATGGTGTAGGCGGCACGCGAACCGTTACGCAGAGGGTTGGATTGAGGTACGCCATCAATTAGGTAAAGCGGCTGACGGCCTCTTAAGGTTTCGCCAGAGCTTGTCAGCTTTTGGCGAGACGGGGAATAGGCGGGAATCAGGTTTCCAAGAATATCTGACAAGGACTCGGCCACACTTAATTGCTGGCGCAACTCTTCACCCTCAATAACCGAAACGGTAGCGGGAATAGCGCTTTGTGGAATACTGGTACGGGTTGCTTTAATTTCGATGGTTTCATCCACTTTTGCTTGTTGTGCAAGCGCAGAACCAGAAATTGCGGCGAGGATTGCAAGGGCAAGAGACTTCTTAAACATGAGAATCCTTATCATTTAAATAATTTGGCGCCAATGATAACGATTCGCATTTTGGTGTCAATAAAAACTTAACTCAGTTTCCGCTATAGTTGATATCGGCAAAAACGAAACAGGTTGTGGTAGTCTGAGAGAAAACAAGAAAAAGGTCATACCATCATGAAAACACTATCTAAAATCTTGTGTGTTAGCGCAGCTGCTGGTGCGTTATTGGCGTGCTCTGACAGTGCAAAGGTTGAGCAGAAAGAGGGCGTTTCACTGGAGCAGAAAATTCGCCAAACCGCCGAACAGTCTCTGGATGCCTTTAACATTCCGGGCCTGGCGGTTGTTGCCGTAAAAGACGGAGAAGTGGTTTTAGCCGAGGGCTTCGGCGTCCGGGATATTGAGTCGCAGCAACCCGTTACGCCCACAACTTTGTTTGGTATTGCCTCTCATACCAAGGCATTCACAGCTGCGGCTATGGCCACCTTGGTTGAGCAGGGGAAAGTGGGCTGGGACGATAAAGTCATTGAGCACTTGCCGGGTTTTAAACTGGCTAACCCTTATATAACTCGGGAGCTGACCATTCGTGATTTACTGAGCCACCGCTCTGGCCTCGGGTTAGGCGCAGGCGATCTGATGATTTGGCCGAACACCGACAAAACCACCGACGACGTCATTGCTGGGTTGGCGAATGTGCCCATTGAGCATGGCTTTCGGGAGCGCTTTGACTACAACAACCTAATGTTTGTGACAGCAGGTGAGGTGATTAGCGAAGTGTCGGGTGTGCCGTACCACCAGTACGTTGAGCAAACGTTGTTTGAGCCCATGCAAATGGACGAAAGCACCATTGGCTTTTCTCGCATTGATGCCAGTTACGACAATGTGGCGGTAGGCACCATTGAAATGGACGGCGAACTACACCGTTTCCCGCTCGACTTTTTGGAAGACTTTTCTGCCGCTGGCGCAACAGCAGCGAGTGTTGATGATATGAGTCGTTGGTTACTGACTTTGCTGAATGAAGGCGAAACACCGACCGACAAACGTCTATTTAAGAAAAAGTCGCTGCACGATATGTGGCAGCTGACCACGCCACTGCCGGTGTCGGCTGATGCGGCAGAGCAAGGCACATATTTTCGTGGCTATGGTCTTGGCTGGTTTGTGAAGGACTATTACGGCGTTAAGCATGTGTCTCACAGCGGAGGTATTCTGGGAATGTTGTCCTTTACTACCGTTATTCCTGAGGAAGAATTCGCCATTACTGTTATGAGTAATCAGCAGGCGTTTGGTGCGTTGACCGCAATAGTGCAAGAGTCTCTGGAAGTCGTTCTGGATGTGCCGGACCAGGACTGGATCGCAAAGGAAAGTAAGAAATATCATGAGTTCATTCAGAAAAAAGCGGATTTTAAAGTAGAAGCCGTTGATGATCCCCAGCCATCGCTGGCGTTATCGAAATATGCGGGAACTTATACAGATGCCTGGTACGGCGATGTCGTTATTTCTGAGAAGGGCGACGCTCTGCACATAAATTTCACCCATACCGATATGCTGAAAGGTTCGCTGGAGCACTACAACGGCAATACCTTTATTGTACGCTGGGATGAACCCTTGTTAGAAGCCGATGCTTTTATCGAATTCGATGTGAGTCGGAGTAATCAGGTAGAAGCGGCAACCATGGAAGCCGTAGCTGACTTTACCGATTTTAGCTTTGACTTTCATAACCTGAAACTGGACAAGCAATAGCGGCGCAAACTCTGGACATAGCGGGGGCTAATCCCTATAATGCCCTCGCTTTCCAAAGCACGTGCACCCGTAGCTCAGCTGGATAGAGCGCTGCCCTCCGGAGGCAGAGGTCATAGGTTCGACTCCTATCGGGTGCGCCATTTCTGCAAGACTTTCCTTGATAGTAATCACTTACAAAATCAACAGCGTGTCCAGCAAAGTCCAGTCGTCGATAGCACTTAACCCTTGGTTGACAAAAGGTTTATTGATATGAATATTCTAACGCTAATGGCAACTGAAACTGACGGCGGTTCTCAAGCTTTTAACATTTAGAAATAGAAACGCGTATCGGGACGTCAGATGTTGACCGATGAAATAAAAGCATATGCGCGGTGAATACGGAAAGGACTTCTAATATATGAAATTATCAAAACGTTTGTTTCTCTCAACAATGTTGGTTTCACTTTTCTCAGCAACTGCTACTGCTACAAACGACGAAAACAATACTGACGACAATACGCTCTTCAATATTGACGGTTATCACCTAGACGCAGAGCGCGCAATTTTGGGCCACTGGCTCGGAGAGCCAATTATGAAGAGCGTTGAGAGCTACGGTATTAATAAAGTGGATACGGCAATTGTATTTGCTGAAGAGACCGATTTAATGAAGCTTACTCAACAGGTCACTGACTCTACCATTGATACTAACCATGACGTTCAGGCAATTCATATCTATGGCGAAGGCTTTAATAATGGGGTCGTAGATAAAGTCACTGGGTATAGCATACTTGTCAAAGATGACAGCTCTGCCGAGGGCTTCCGTATGGATACTTATAAAGTCAAACATGACGGCTCTTATAAACTATTTAAACCTCTTTCAGGAAGCGTCGTAGGCGCAATGGATTGCAACTCTGCTGCTACAGCCGCAGTCGTTTTTGGTCGAGCCAATAAAGATTTGGTTGCGATGACAGTCGGCAAAACTCATTATGATGAAAAGCCCGTTTCTGAATCTAAGTTCTCCAGCTATCTGTTAAATACCAGTATCGGCTTTGCAATGCAACGCAGCCAAGGGAGCCCCGTTTTCGAAAACACAGCAGTCGGTACCAGCTCTGTCGGTGGAGGAACTGTAGAGCCTCAAATGCTACCACAAGAGTATTGCGGCAACTCATCATCGTGTGACCGAGGCGATGACAGTTGTAATGTATTAGATGGCGGCACATGTAACGATTAGTCGGTTACAGCTTAGCCAGCCTGGCAAAGTAGGCTGGCTAACAGATCCCCGTTAATTTTGCGAGGTCGCGGTGAATTTCCAAGACGCATCTTTGACTCTTGAGGCAGAGGTTATAGATTCGACCCCTACCGGGTGCGCCACTTTACAGATCTCAAATTGAGGGCACTTAAGCTGTTTACGACTTTCCTAAATAAGGAGTTAAAAATCCAGCCACTATTTTGGCACAAAGGCCAACCTCAACTCTTACGCCGCCCGCTTTTAGTATTTCAGCGCCTTTACCATTATTTCTTATATCCGGGTCAAGCATTGCGATAACCACATGCTTGATGCCCGAAGCGAGAAGTGTGCTTGCGCAAGCAGCAGTCCGGCCGACAAAAGAACAAGGTTCTAAAGTAACGTATGCAGTAACGCCGCTTAGGTCCCCTGAATGAGCATTTAAAGCCTCTACTTCTGCATGACTTCCACCAATGGCTTGCGTAAAGCCCAAGAAAAGGTTTATAAAAATATAATAATACGTCAGTAATTAACGTATTAAGGTGTTTTTGCAAACTTAGTGGTTTGACTAATGTATTATACACGTCAATAATCAACGTGTTTTAATAGTATTATAAACTTCAAAGAGCATCACATGTTAAATCATGAAGCAGCTAGAACGCTAAAGCAAAAACTTCCTCTCAGTATGGTAGCAACGAAACGTTGGCTACAAGAGCAGGGGTTGAGTTTGCACTACATCGACAACTCCGTCCGACGAGGAGCCTTAGCTGTAGCCGCTCCTGGAGTTTATTACCGAGAGGAAACTCCTCCGACTTGGCTGGGTGTTGTGGCTTCACTGCAGCGAATGGTCAGGTCCCCTGTCCATATGGGAGGGCTAAATGCGCTAGCGTTACATGGTGTAAGCCATTACGTAAATAGAAGTGGTAAGCCTATAGTTGACTTATACTCTCCCGACAAGCTTCCAGCATGGATCAACAAAGTAGATGTGGATGCTAGTTTTGAATGGCATGGAACGAAGCGATTGTGGCCTGAATCACTCATGCGCGACCAGCGCGTTCTCCGTCCTTATGAATGGTCAAAAGGTCTGCCGGAAGTAACGTATTCGTGTGTTGAAAAAGCCTATCTGGAAGTACTCAACGAGGTGCCTAAACATATCAGTTTTGAGCATGCTGATGCTCTTCTTCAGGGGTTGCATAACTTATCACCCCGGAAGTTAGATACGCTGCTAACGTACTGCCTTAATGTAAAAGTGAAACGGTTATTCTTTTGGCTAGCCGAGCGCAATCAACAGCCCTGGTTTAAACATTTAGTGCCAACAGACTACGATCTAGGCTCAGGTAAAAGAGCTATCGCGGTAAATGGTCGCCTGGAAAGTAAATGGCAAATTACGGTTCCCAAGGAGATGTAAATTATCATGGATAGAAATAGCGTTTATTATCGCCAGGTTCAGCTGCTTATGCAGGTGCTACCATTTGTTGCGGCTCATGACTGTTTTGCGCCGCGCTCGATCTGCAACACCCTAGGGACTTGTTTGATGTCAAACTACTCTTGGATAATGAAGGACTTACTGATGATATTCGTAAAGCGTTAATTGTTTATATGATCAGCCACCCGCGTCCTATTTCTGAATTACTACAACCCAATTTCAAAGATATTGCTGCCCTTTATGAGGGGGAATTTAAGTCGATGGCGGACATTGATGTCCCGCTGGTGGAGCTTATGGCTGCGCGTGAGGAAATTGTAAAACGTATGCATGCGACATTTACTGACGAGGAAAGGTCGTTTCTTTTGACGTTTAAGTCAGGCAAACCGGATTGGTCATTACTCGGAATTGCGAATGTTGATCAGCTGCCAGCTGTTCGTTGGAAACTGAATAACCTTGAAAAAATGAGTGAGGAAAGGCACCGGATAGCTTATAACAAACTTAAGGAAGCTCTCACTCGGCCACTAAATTTGGATTCGACTGCCTGTAAGTTTGATTAAGAAAGGCGTTAGCAGCCCAGTCGCAAAAAGGGTGAGCTTTAACCCCATAATAGTTTAGGGATGTCAGTATAGAACCATCGATGCCAAGATAACGTAATAAAGGTTGGTTATTAACGAGGCGAGCGTGTGCTTAAACCCAAAGTTTTGTTTCCTCAGCAGTTTATTCACAAACACCCTATTCATCATGGGGAAGAGTTTGGCGTGCTGTGTTGGAATACGCAAAAACTGACCGAGAAGCCAGATTTTCAGCATACCTTAGCACGCGTTTTAACAGACTATCCGAGTTTGTTTTTGTTGCTCCAGGAGGTGAAGCTGAGTGCAAAAAATAATTGGCTGCTGCCGAGCTGGTCTTATGCGGTAGCGCCGAATATGCAAACCCGGCGCTCTGTGTATGGTGTTCTCACGGCAAGCGGTTATGCGTTTAAAGAAGCTCAGGCTCGACTGAGCAGCAAGCGGGAAGGCATGTTTGCAACCCATAAAAGTTACATGCTCTCTCATCATTCGCTGGCAGAGGGCGGCTCACTGCTGGTCGTCAATGTCCACGCGATTAACTTTGTTCGTGCGCGCCAGTTTTCACAAGAAATAGAGCTTATCAAAGAAGAAATACTAGAACATAAAGGACCGCTGATTGTGGCCGGTGATTTTAACGTGTGGAGTCGCCAGCGCCGGCTAAGCTTGCTGCGGTTCTGTCGCAGTGTGGGTCTTCGGCAAGCAATTATGGTCGACCCACATCATGTTAAGACTTACCGACAGCATCCTCTTGATTTCATCTTTTATAGGGATCTCAAACTGCAAGAAACACTAGCGATCGATACCAGTAAAGTGTCTGATCACAACCCGCTTTATGCGCGATTTAAACTATAGCGACTCAGGGTTGGTGTTTTGCTACAACGAAGTGAGCCCTGTTATAGAGCTCACTTTTCTTAGAATATGTAGATAAATCCGACGCCTATTTCAGCTTCGTAATTACTACGAGCAATGGGGCTTTCGCGAACTTCACTGCTGTAATATTCAAACAACGCTTCGCCATAGATCTGCCAATTATCATTAACGTAATGGCGATAGTTATAATTGATGCCAACTGAGCGTAATCCACCACTCACTGACGTTTGCGGTAAGCCCGATGCAGCAGCTTGGCCTACGTCAATACCGAAGCCTTTGTTGGCGTATTCGCTGTCGTGAAAGGTCGCAACGACATTAATTTCAGAGCCGGTACCGTCGAGCTGGTCACCAAAGCGGCGGCCTACGCCAAATAGACCCAGGTTGCCTTCATCACTTGCTACGATACGACTGACCAGCCAGTAGCGCCAATCGGCATCGAGGGCACGACGGGCCTGGAAGACGAACTCTGCGCCTTCGTCTTGATCACCAAGTCCGTCCAGGTGGCCGTCGTCTGAATCGCTCTCTTCGCGACCTTCATCGAAACCAATGGTGGCCTCCAACAGCCAGTTTTCAGAGCGAACGCCACGCCAGCCGATTGCTTCACCGGCAAAATAGAATATATTGTCACCGCTACGCCATTGCACGGCGCCAGCAGGTTGAATTTCCAATCCAAATTCGTCCGAACCTTCGTAGGCGGTTTCATACTCAACACCCAAACCCAGACCGAAACTCCAGCCATCTTCGCCTTTGGAAAAGTCATCGAGTGATGGCAAAGGCACCATCGCTGTTTTTTCGTCTTGGGCTAATGCAGTTTGAACGGTTAACCCATTGATGCACAAAGCCAACAGTAAGCCAGTAAACTTTTTCATATAGAACTCACTTAAGTAGGTGTTGGTAAATATTAATTCTGGTTCCAGAACCTCAAAACGTAAAGGTTTTGCAATTAGATCACGCACTATCAACTTATGGTTCGCCAAGGGTTAAAACAATTGCGTAATTCCCAGCAAAATAGCGTAGCGACCAGCTTTACTGACGAAGACCAGAGTTAAGAACTGCCAGAAGGTGAGCCGGAGCATACCGGCGATAAAGGTGAGAGGGTCGCCAATAAATGGCGCCCAGGCCATCAACAGCGACCACTTACCGAAGCGTTCAAACCAGCGATGACCACGGGCGAGAGATTTTGGTTTGAACGGAAACCAGCGGCGATCCTGATACTGCACCAAAAAGCGGCCTAAAACGTAATTCACCACAGACCCCAGCGTATTACCAATTGACGCCAGCCACCATATTGCCCAGACGTCATAACCCATCTGCTGAGCGCCGACGACCACAAACTCCGACTGAGCGGGTAGTATTGTGGCGGCCAGAAATGCTGTCAGAAATATACTTAAGTACATTGGACCATAGTTACACTGAATCGCTTATATGTGCGGTAACGAACAGACGCCCTTTTGAGAGCAATCTATACTTCGAAATAGCGTCATAATTGAGTGATGCTAATAGACTCTTTAAGGAGTTGATAATGGATACGCAAAAAAATCAAGGTTCACAAACGCCGAACAAACCAGGCAAACAAAAGCAGGCTAACCCTGGTCAGCAAAAAGACCAAAAGCAACCTCAGCAGGCACCTGGCAAAAAAGCGTAATTAATTACGCAACCCCGAGCCCAGCGCTATTTATGTTGGGCTTTTTTGTGGGGTCTAATCAAGCCTCTCTTTTTCAATTATAATTCTATCGGTTCTTCGCGCAGGAGTTCCCATGCCTGAATCATCTCTTTCTTCGTCGAGCCCCAGCGATACCCCCCTATAGCCCCACTTTTTTGAATAACACGGTGACACGGAATTAGCATGGCAACAGGGTTTGAGCCAACAGCATTGCCAACCGCCCGAGACGCTTTCGGGTAACCTAATGCATTGGCAATTTGGGAGTAACTGGCCAGTTGTCCCGATGGTATCCTCAACAAAGCTCGCCACACAGCGACTTGAAAATTGGTGCCCATTACGTGCAATGACAAGGGGTTAGACTGCCCGTCTTTTAACCGACTAAACAGTACGTTAGCAACATAGTTCGTCGCGTTGTCATTTTGCACGAGCGAGCCTTTAGGCCAGTCTTTACCTATATCTACAAGTATCTCATCAGCAGATCTGGAGCCCAAAAACTCGATGCGGCATACGCCTCGAGGGGTCATTGCGACAAATATCTTACCAAAAGGAGTTTCATTAACTCCGTATTGGATAGTAACCCCCTGGCCTCCGTTTCTGTATTCACCTGGTGTTACGGCTTCTAGCTTCACAAAGTGGTCATACAGTCGGGAACCTCCGCTTAAGCCCATGCTGAGGGAAACATCCATAAGAGAGCCTTCTTCTTTCAGCATTCGTTTGCTTCGTTCCAGCGTTAAAGCCTGCAGGAAACGTTTCGGTGTGGTGCCTGCCCATTTACAAAACACCCGATGAAAATGAAACGGGCTGAGATGAACATGGGCAGCAACGTCTTCCAGCGAGGGCTGGCTTGATACATGCTCTGACATATAGGTCATGGCTTTTTCAATACGGATATAGTCGGACATAACCATCACCCTTACACGCGATTAATTGAGATACCACCATCATAAAAAACAGTTTATCCGACAACGACCCGAAGCTTGCTCTTTTTTTAATCACGCTGCTAGATACGAATGCTTGTATCAAGCACTGACTATATCCCGAGTGACATTATTATTTGCATTGTTACTGTATGTCACCTAGTATTCATTTTGCTGTGTTTCACACAGTGTGCGCAATACAGTATAGATAAGGACTCACTATGGCTACTGCACCACTCGATAAACTCAAGCTAGAACTGCGCCGTGGCGTTTTGGTTTTAGCGGTACTCGCATCTCTGCGCGAGCCTCATTATGGCTATTCGTTACGTAAGCAACTGCAAGGTGCCGGCGTAGATATTGATGAAGGTACGTTATACCCACTTATTAGAAGACTGGCCGATCAAGGGTTGCTCGATAGTGAATGGAAGCAGGGAGAAGGGCGTGAACGACGTTATTACCAGTTATCAACGCTGGGCGCAGAGCTATTAGAACAATTAACCCAGGAGTGGACCTCGCTCAACAGCGCGATTGGCCCCCTACTGTTGCGGAACACCAATGAGGAGCAACACTAATGGATATGGTAGAACGTTATATTGCCGCTGTTCAGCGAGAGCTGCCAGAAAAGAAACGCGATGATATTAGCCGCGAGTTAAAGGCGAATATTCTTGATCAGATAGACGCATTAGAATCGCAGCAAGGGAGTGTGTCTGACGCCGAGGTGGCTGAACTGTTAAAAGTGATGGGGCATCCGCGCAAGGTGGCGCTTCAGTTTTGTCCACCCACGCCACTGGTAACCGCGCAGCTTATGCCTTTGTATTTGCACACGCTGTATATGGTGCTCGGCGTGTTGTTTGTGATTTCAACCGTTGAAATTACGGGCCGCTGGCTTGGTGGTGCTGAAATGAGCTTGCTGCTATTCATGAAGGGCATAGCAAGCGATTTTCTGGCCAGTGGTTACTTTGCTTTTACGACAATTACCATCGGTTTTGCAGTTATGAGCCGCTCTCGGAAAAAGGAAACTGCAGAGGTTGCAGGCACCTGCAAATGGAGCCCTGAGAAGCTCCCGGCCGCAGGTAAAAGTTGGCAGCATATTAGTTTACAGAATATATTTTCCGATCTAGCCACATTACTATTTTTAGTGATGTTGATTTGGTATCCGTTATGGCAGCCCGACAGTGGTACGCAGAGTATTTTTACTGAGCAAGCGCTGACTATTTTACGCTGGTTTACGCCGGTTATTGTAATTGCTACGGCACATAGTTTGTGGCAGTTACGGACAAGGCTATGGACCCGCAATATGTTGATGCTTAACATTGCCGTTAGTGCTGCGTTTTTACTGGTTTCGGCAGGGTTGCTGATGTTATCGCCTGTGTTACAAATTAATGTCGAAGTTTTGAGGGAAGAACTGGGTATCGCCATTATCGAACGAAGTGCTCAGACAGTTCTGGTGGCTGCTGCATTAATAGCAACCTATGAAATTGTCCGTGATGTACGTCGGTTGATCCGCAGTTGATGGGGAAAGACAGACAAACAGCCGCGCTTTATTGCGCGGCTAGGTTGGTTGCAGCCAAGGATTTTTCTGACAACTACTGCTGCGCCTGATTCAACGCCTGAATAGCAAAGCTGCCCAGCCAGTGACCACCTTCGTAGCTATCTCCAATTAGGTTCGGGTAGGATTGCGCCATATGTTTATCGGCAACTTCGCGTAAATGCTCATACTGTGGGTATTGGTTAGCCAGCGCATACAGGTTCCAGGCGCGGCTGAAGTTTAAACCGTCCAGATGCACCAGTTTGCCGTCGGTTCTGTCGCTGACTTTACCGACTGCCAGGCTGTAGTCCGGATCAGCGAGTTGTGGCATAAAATCATCTAACCAGGTTAAAAACTGCTGTTTTGGCAGGACGCGTTGCATTAAGCCTATTTCTTCCAGACAGGGTGACAGAAAGTCGTAGCCACTTGGCTCCCAGGCTATTGGACATTTTTTATCTTCTGAAAAATAATCTTTAGCGCGCTGAGCGATCAATTGCTGCAACTCAGTGTGTTCACGATTAACAGCATAGTCATAGGCGAAACTTAAGCCAAAGGCCGTGTTGGTATGCTCTCCCACACGCACCGGGTAAACCAGCCGGGGTAAGAAGTTGATATAGCGTTCAACGATTAAATCGGCCAATGGTTGTAAGTTTGCTGCCAGCTCTTTGGCCATAGGGTCTTCCCATGAGCGAAGCTCGTCAGACAGTTTTAACAACCAGGCCCAACCATAAGTGCGCTCAAACGAGTCATTTATGTCCTTGCTGAAAAAGTCCACTTCACGCGCCACGTTTTCTGCAGTTAAGTTGCGTTTAAGAACGGCTCTTACCTTGTCAGCCTGTTCCAGTTCGGGGTACTGCTGTAATAGAGTGACCATAGACCAGTAGCCATGCACGGCGCTGTGCCAGTCAAAACAGCCGTAAAAAACCGGATGCAGAACAGAAGGCTCCTTTAAATCGGCAGCGCTGCCCAGTACCGCTCCAGTTTTGTATGGGTAAGGTGTTTCGACACAATGTAGTGGTAGCTCCACCAGTTTATTTGCTTCGGACAGTGTTAAATGGTGTGAAGCCATGCGTTCGGTGTCCTGAGTTGCCGGAGAACAGGCCTGCAATAACACCATACTTAACAGGGCAGTACAAAAGGAAAGGGCTTTTAGCATATTAGGCTCACATTGATGATTGTTTTTAGCTCGAATGATAGTAGCAACCTTATAAATTTTTAGCTATGTCCGAAAGCGGCAGCTGAGTATTGCTATAGCGCCTTAGGCAGGTTTGCGTTATCCGTACTGGCAACCGAAATCAAAACTGCCATACTGAAATTCATAGCACAGAGGTCGACACCTATCGAGCTCACTTGAAGTACAGGAGGCCAAAATAATGCCGAGTATTGCGCGGTCTTTCGACAATGAGAGTTTGCCTAAAGACAAGTCAATAGCGGAGTATGAGCGGGTGCGTGCACAAACAATGAGGCTGACGGAAGCCTTAAGTGCAGAAGATATGATGCTACAATCGATGCCAGATGCCAGCCCGGCGAAATGGCATCTCGCGCATACCACCTGGTTTTTTGAAACCTTTTTACTGCAACCGCATTTAGCGGGTTATCGAACGTACAATAATGCCTATCAATACTTATTCAATTCTTATTATGAAACGGTAGGCGAGCGCCATCCGCGACCGCAACGAGGCTTGTTGTCACGGCCGCCGTTAGAAGAAGTGGTGAATTATCGGAAGCATGTTGATGACGCCATGAAGGTGTTACTGGAGTCATACTCTGCTGAAATTGAGGCGGCGGTTACCATTGGATTGCATCACGAGATGCAGCATCAGGAACTGATACAAACCGATATTAAACATGCGTTGTCACTTAATCCGTATGCCCTGGAGCCGGATACCAATGCGGTAGAATCTTCCCCTGATTCCGGTAGCACAGGAAACCCTGAATTTGTCCATTTTGAAGGTGGCTTATCTTTTATCGGTACCGATGCGGAGTCATCCTTTGCCTATGACTGCGAACAACCCCGGCACCAGGTTTTTGTGCCGGAATTCAGCTTGTGTGAGCACTTGGTGACTAACGCAGAATGGTTAGAGTTTATGGCTGACGACGGCTATAAGCGGCCAAAACTCTGGCTTTCGGACGGCTGGGCAACAGCGCAACAGGAAGGTTGGCAAGCGCCTTTATACTGGCATCGTGAAGGTGAGCAGTGGTTTACTGTGACGGGCCGTAACCGTGTGCCTTTAGATCTAAATGCTCCGGTTTGCCATATTAGCTATTACGAAGCAGACGCTTTTGCGCGCTGGTGCGGTTGCCGTTTGCCAACAGAGTTTGAATGGGAGCATGCGGCCCATTGGGTTGAATGTTGCGGTAACTTTCTGGAGCAAAACCAGTTACTGCCGCAGCCGATAGTCGCGGATAATAAAGGCCTCAAGCAAATGTTCGGCGATGCCTGGGAGTGGACGCAAAGTCCGTTTATTCCTTATCCGGGATTCAAAACGCCGGAAGGGGCGCTGGCTGAGTACAACGGGAAGTTCATGGCTAACCAGTGGGTTTTGCGTGGCGGTTCATGCGCTACTGCCGAGCAACAAATACGCTCAACCTACCGGAACTTTTTTTATGCGCATCAGCGTTGGCAATTTAGCAGTCTGCGTCTGGCCAAATAAAATCAAAAATCGGGATGTTTTATGAACCATGGGTTTTTGCAGGATGTTCTGGCGGGACTACGCTTGCCTCAAAAAACGCTACCACCCAAGTATTTCTATGACGCAAAGGGGTCAGGGTATTTTGACCAAATTTGTCAGCTGGATGAATACTACCCCTACCGTACTGAGCTCGGAATGTTGCCCGACGTTGCCGGGGAATTAAAACAGTACTTTTCGGGAAAGTCTCTCGATAACATTCAACTGGTCGAGTTTGGGGCGGGGTCGCTGCATAAAGTAAAACCATTGCTAAAAAAGTTACCTGTGATAACGGAGTTTGTCGCGATTGATATTTCGGGTGAACACCTCAAAAACGCCTCAGCCGACCTTGCCGAGTCCTTCCCCAAATTACAGATTAAAGTTGCTCAAGGGGATTTTACCCAACCAATAGAGCTGGCGCTTTCTCAGGCTACTTCAATGGGCTTTTTTCCAGGCTCTACCATAGGCAACTTTGAGCCTGAAGAGGCCTGCGAGTTTCTGCGTAGCGCTCGCACAACCCTTGGTAAAGAAAGCTATATGCTGATGGGAGTAGACACCAAAAAAGACGAGCAAATGCTTGAGCGTGCATACAACGACAGCAAAGACATTACCGCACGTTTTAATAAGAATATTCTGACCCGAATGAACCGAGAACTCGATGCTAACTTTCATCCCGATCAGTTTGAGCACCTGGCCATTTATAATCAGGAACTGGGCCGTATAGAAATGCATTTACGCAGTTGTGTTCAGCAGGAGGTTGAAATTGCCGGTGAAAGTTTTCAGTTTAAGGAGGGTGAAACCATTCACACCGAAAACTCCTATAAATATTACCCCGAAGAGTTTTACCGGTTAGCAAGCTCTGCAGGCTGGAAGCGCGAAAAGATATGGCTGGCGCCTGACGGAATCTTCGCGATTATGCTATTACACAATGCTGACACAGTTCGGGACTAATCGGTGTCTGCTATGCCAAAACTTTGTACTGTCGATGTCTTTTATGGTCCGCAGGCGTTGGGCAATCAGCATCATATAGCTTATCGCCCGGCACCCGCCTGGTCCGAAACGCCTTCGCAATATCAAAGAGTTCCAAATCTAATTCTGATGAGTGGCGGCTCGGGAGCGTTTCAGGCTCAGTTTTTAAATTATGACAGACAGGTACGTCGCTGTGGGTCGGGTAACCTCGCGGTTGCTGCGTACATAAACGAGAAACTAAAGACGAAACCCACCAACGAGCTTTTATTGACGCCCTCAGGTGAAATACAGCTAGGGTTTGACCATAAATCGGCTTACTACCTTGATAAACCTTTAACGCAGAGACCGTTGCGTAACTTTAGGTTTTGGCGACGACTTATAAGTCAGCCAGTTATTAATGGCTGCTACTGTGGTGGTCGTAACGATTATGTGTTGCTGGAACTTAGCCAGCCGTTGACACAATTGAGTGTAAATAGCGGTGCATTATGCCAGTTTAGCCGGCGAGCTCTAATTGTCATTTACCGGTTGCTGTCAGGTGCGGTACAACTGCGTTACTTTGCGCCGCAGTACGGAGAGGTTGAAGATGCAGCTACAGGCTCGGCCTGTGTGCAGGCTGGCGCTTATCTCAGAAACCAATACCCAAAGAGTTACGCACATCAGCCGATTGAAATTAAACAATGCTCGCCCGCCGGAGGGTGTCTTTATCTGAAAAATTATCAGCAACAGGTTTTGGTCAGGGGGCGAACAGCGATGCGAGATAGTACCGCTGTTTTCTCGTCTTTTGACTACACTGAAGAGTGAATATTCCGCAAGAAAACAGAGAGGTGCTTCAATGGCATTTGAGAAATGTCCAAAGTGTGAAGATGAGGTTCTGGATAATAAATACAGCTGCCCGGCTTGTGGCTACGTGAAGCCCGAAAATTCAGAACAAAAAGAGCAACCGGGTGAAAGCGATCAGCCTGGAGAAAGCAAAATTACCACTGAAAACACATCGAAAAGCCTGCAGGTACAAGGGGTACTGGCAATCGTTATTCTGATTATTGGTGTGCTCTGGTTTTTCCTAACTTCTGACGATTACCAGCAGAGCAAGGAAGTTAATATTGTTCCTCTTATCATGTTTATCGGTGGTCTTGCCTGGTACATAGTGACGCGCTTTCGGATCTGGCGCGAGCATTCCCGGAAGAAATAAGCAGTTCACTCAATTCGCACTTTTCACACTCGATAACATGCTATCGAGATCGGTACGGTTGTACTGTCGTCCATTACTGATGACGGTATCAACCGTTCGTGTATGGTTAATATCCTTTAAAGGATTAGCGTGAAGTAACACTAAGTCGGCTTGGTAACCAGCCAGTACTTTTCCTGATTTAACCTTCATCCAGGCCGCTGGTGTTGAGGTTGCTGATCGCAAAGCCTGGGCTTCACTAAACCCGGCTTGAGTCAAAGACACTAATTCCTCATGAAGTGAGAACCCCGGCACCATTACCGGAACATTAGCATCGGTTCCTGCTAGTACCTTAACGCCTTTGTTGGCCATCGCTTTAAGTAAAATGCGATTGGCTTGCGCGTAAGCTTTCCAGTAGGTCTGATTGCCTGGAATTTTTTCCTGAGGGTAGTTGTAGGGTAACCGATAGATATTCACATCCGGCAACCAGCCCATGATAGGAACCGAGGGGTGAAGAGCCTCGGCAATACCGGGGTTCACGTATTCCAACTCTACCGCTCTGAGCGCGTCGGCGACATCAAGCTTTTGTGGAGCAATACTTTCCATCAGGGACAGAGTAGAAACTACAGCAACGTCGTTTTTCAGTAAGTGGGTCACAATATCGGCGCTGCGCTTGTGCACAAACTGTAAAAATTCTTCAGAAGTTTCACTATTAAACTCGCCAAACTCCCGCGCCAATGCTTTCACCAGCTCTTCTGTGTGCGCCAGCTCCTTTAATTCTGATTGCCAGATTTCATCCAGTGTCATTTCCATAGGAATGTGCCCCAGTAATTGAACATCGAGCTTCAGAGCGGCTTTATTAAAGGCCTGGAAGTGCCTCTTTTTAAGTAGTGTATAAATTTTTACGGCATCGTAACCCTTCTCCATCACCTGTTGAACGTGAGATTCAATATCGTCTGTATCATCGACCGGATTTATTTTCGCAGTCCAGCGTTCAAAGAGACCGGCAATACCGCTACTGCTGTTATGGCGTCGAGAGGTCACAAACATTTCCGGACCAGGCCGACCGACTTCTATTTCAGCCTTCCACATCAAGTGTTCATCGCTGCCGTTCATTTCCCTGATGTGAGTTACTCCGTTGGCGATATATAGCAAAAGGTCGTTCGGGCTTTGCCATAAATGAATATGCGAGTCTATGAGCCCCGGAATCAGATATTTTCCTGTGCCGTCGATGGTGGTAATTCCAGTGGGTAGATTGGGCTCTGAACTAACGTCGGCGATTAAGCCATCTTCAATTAATACCGTGTGATTCGGTTGCATGGAGTCACCATCGGCAGACAACACGCTTACGTTCACAATGGCAAAGGTTTGTTGAGGTTTTCTGAAAGTCTCAGGGTTAACAATTTGGGTATGCTCTCCCCACACTTGGTCAATTTTATAATCCATGATCCAAAGTGATAACGCTGAGCTGACAATAAAAAATGAAGCTATCCAAATAAGGAGGGTTTTGGTTTTTCGCTTAAACATTGAGGGAACCTCTGTAAACTCGTAATAAGAGGTTAAAGCCTACGGTTTGACGTTAATTGAATCTGCTCGATTTTAAAGAAAAGCTGGTCGATTATGCCATTAAGGGGCTTTTCTCCGGATATTCTTTCGAAATTCTGACGGTGTAATACCTAACTGCTTTTTGAAAGCCCGGTTAAACGGGGGAAGTGAGCTAAAACCATGATTCAATGCAATAGTTAAAATAGGTAAGTGATCATTCGTGGGAGTTTCAAATGCCGCTTTAACAGCCTCAATGCGAAAACTGTTAATATAAGTGCTGAAGTTTGTGTAACCCAGCTTTTGATTAATAAACACTCTAAGTCTATGGGCTGCGACTCCCACGCGACTCGCTAATTCATCGACCGATAGACTGTTTTCCAGGTAAGCTTGGTCTTCTACTATCTCTTTGTTCAACTGTTGTTGGAGTACTAAGTCGCGGGCGTCCAATTGCTTGGAAGCTCTTTGCTTTTGGTGATTGAAAGCGAAAGCTTGAGTTTCAATCTTTAACAACCATAAACTGATTGCAGCAATTGGCGGCCATAGACTGATTACGTTAACTGTTGGCTGGTGTTGGGGAAGCCAAATTGAACCCAATAATATGGTCAATAATGCCGATACGGCAATGATGGCAACAAGGGATAAACGTGAGCTTCTGCGTTTTTCTAGCAGGTCGTCATTACGACCAGTAAGCGCGACTACCGCCATATGCACAAGCAACAACAACGCCAGGGAATTGACCAGCTCAGCCCACCACCCGGGTAAGTTATGAATCCATCCAAAATGAACCAGTCTTTCAGTAACCATCGGGGCGCAAACCAGAATACCGATAAGCCAGTGAGTAAGCGTCAGGCGGAAGTCTTTTTGAAACAAGGACAGAACGAACAGCCATGTAAAAAACAGGAGAAAGGTATCTAAGATTCGTAACACGCTTCGCAAAAGCAAGGGTAGTTGAAATTCGACAGGTGTGAATCCGAGAAAAAAGCTCACCATGCAAAGGTTGGTTAATAGTAGAAAGTAAAAGCTTGGCGAGCGCGGCAAATCTTTTATCGCCAGTAAGCTAACCAAGAGCAACAGTCCAATACCGGAAAAGCGAAAAAAAGCATCAAGTAATAACATGAGTTTCCGGTGACTCGCGACGTGGTTTGCCAATGAATAAAGATATAGTACAACAAAACCAAGTCAGTGCCACGGCTAGAGCAACGTTGTGGTAGCGGAAGGCATTGTTAACACCTTGATTTAGATCAGCAGCGATTTTGATCGTTTTGGCTTTTTAAGCCATACCCATTAGTCAGCAAGTGAGTAAAAAGGAAGACTTGGAGGTGGAAATGGACAATAAAGAAGCATTTGAAAAGAAGCACGAAGCAAAAATTGAAGAGATGAAGGCTGAGATTGATCGTCTGAAGGCCAAAGCGAAACAGTCGGAGGCTGACTCTCAAATCAAGTATGAAGAGAAGATTAACGAGCTTGAAGCGCTGAAAGACAAGGCCGAAGATAAGTTGGAAGGTTTGAAAAAGTCCAGCGAAGACGCATGGTCTGACATTAGTACCGGCCTTGAATCAGCAACTCAGTCGCTGGCAACGGCAATAAAAGCCGCCAGTCAGGACTTTAAAAAGTAACCTATTATGGGGTGGTGGTTAGCCACCCCGCTTATGACCCGTTACTTACTTGAAGATTTCAAACGTAACTCAAGTAAGCGTATTTCACGTGCGGTATGGTTGCGGTTTGTTTGCATGTAAATCCATAGCTTTGTAGCAACCTGAGCGTTAAAACTTAATATGAGAAGCACGCCCCAAAACAATTCGTTGTCCGGTGTTGCTGTAAAAAACTGATACCCGCAAAACAATAGTAATACCGTAAATATAGCACCTAGCCCATAAGCAACCTTCACAACCCAGCCTATGTCGTACTTAAACCCTTGTTTTAAGTAGCCGGTCAGGCCTTCGCCAGTGCCCATTAACTTATCCAGTTCCTGTGCTTGCGCGGACAGATCTTTTTCTATTTGTTCGTTAACTTCTTTGTTTGTGCTCATGGTTTATCACCCTCGTTTAAGTATCTATGACGCAATTCTTCTCGTGCGCTATGCAATCTTGATTTGACTGTGCCAGGCGCTATAGAGAGTACTAACGCTGTTTCGTTAACCGACAATTCACTCAGGTAGAACAGTTCAATAACTTCACGTTCGTTGGGTTTCAGGCCCGCCAAAAGAGGAGCTACATCCAAAACCTCTGGCCGTAAATCTTCTATGAATAAACTCGATTCATTAAGCTCTTCGAAGTTCGCATTACGCTGCTGACGTGCCCAGTCGATAATTTCCCACCGCAACGCTTTATAAAGCCAGCTCCGAAAAACCCGAACATCCTGCATAAATTGCAATCGTCTACCGACCTTGAGCCAGACGTTTTGTACAAGGTCTTCCGCCGTTGTTGTTTGGTGAACCCGTATCAATGCGTAGCGCTTCATCGGCGTAAAAAAATGACGATAAAGCAATTCCAAAGCATCGCGTTTACCTTCTTGTGCTGCTAGAACGAGTACCTCTACTTGCTCTATCTTCATGAGTTGATGCCTTATTAGTCATTGTTTTATTGCCTGTAACTCAGTAGAGAGACGAAGCGAAGTATAGATTGGTTCAGAAAAAATGCGTGACGAGTTGATATCTCCCCCAACTCAATGTAGTTTTCAACCCACTCTCATTAAACAAAAGCCATTATGTCCTCTTTATTAAACTGGATGAAAACCCTGGGCACCATACCTTTAGCCCTTTGTGTTCTTTTCGTTGTATTTTTGCCTTCTATCTTATTTGCGGCATTTATTGTCTGGGTTTTCGACTTACTGTTTCTTGATCTTACCTGGATGTCCTGGCCGACCTTTTGGTGGATATTGGGAACCTGGGCTGTGACTATGATCATCGCTTTAGCCAACAACGCCGACAAAATTATGTTTGGTACGCCAAAGTAGCTAATATCATTTCATTCGCACCAGTAATAGGTTAAAGCGTTAAATAATCCGAGTAGAAACAAATAGGGCAGAATTTTGTCGACGAAGTTCGTCGGGAACCATACCCAACCATCGTTTACAGGCACGACGGAAATTATTTGGGTTGCTATAGCCAAGTTGCTGTGCAAGCTCGACATTACTGTAAGGGTGTTTTTGTAGCAGGTTGAGTAGCTTGTGCAGCCGGACTAAGTCATAGACTTGCTGAAAGCTATAGCCGTGATTCGCCAACAAGCGTTTACACGAGGAAAGGCTGACTCCCATTTCTTCTGCCAGTTCTTTTAGCGAAGCATCTTTACCCACTTCGATTTGACTTTCCAGCCATTTAAAAACAACCAACAGTAAGGGTGATTGCGCTTTTGTTTGCTGTTGAATTTGGCAAAAGCTTAGAGCTTGATAATAGCGAGGTAAGTCTCGCTCAGGTCGTTTTTCTGTAAGTTGAGAGACCGGAATGGTTAATGCGCTGATGGGTCGTGATTTGATACTCTTCAGCCATTTCGACCAAATGGGTAAAGGTGAAATTTCCTTTGGTAGATAGACTTGCCATTGTTCTATGGCTAACCCCCGTGACCGGCCCAGCATTAATAATATTGCTATGCCGACTTTACAGTTGGCGACGTAACAATGCTGACCCATTTTACCGCTCAAGCCTGATACCGGAATAAAATCCAGTTGCAGTGAGCTCCCAAACTGTTGTGTCGGTGTAAATAAGAAGGGCTGTAGAAGGTTTTGAAAACGGGATAAGTGAACCAGTGACTGCTTTAGGCTCTGCGCGTGGATAATTAGATCAATTAAAGGGCTTAGCCTGTCTCTGAATAGGGTCTCTGTAACCAACTGCCATAAATGGGGATCATTAACTTTTTCTTCGGCAGAAGCCAATAACGACAGCAGTTCATGGTTTGTAAGCCGAAAATTATTCAATTTTAGTTTTTGTACCGACAATGTTGTGCCTCTGAACAGCTCTGCAGATGAAACCCCACGTCTCTCAGAAAGTGGGAGCAAAGCCTGAACCAGAGGCTTGCCAAGCAAGTGCCGTTGGTCGTTAGTTGACCCGTGGCACATAGCGGGTTGTCTCCTCAACTTGCTTGTGCAGTGCATTGATTGCATCGGCCGCTGAAATTTCTTCAACACGATGCGTTTGAATTTCTAAACTCGTGTAGGTGGGCAGATTTAATTCAGAACTTAAATTCTGACGGATGACCTTCATTAGGTTATTAGCCTGAGATAAAGAGGTTTGAGGCAGTAGTATCAGAAAGTGATCGCTGTGTTCGCGGCACACGCAGTCCTGTGGCCTAAGCAGTAAAACCATGAGTTCACTGGCCCGGTGCAGAAGCTCATCTCCTGCTTTGGTTCCCCTTTCATTGTTATATTGCGTGAAGTTTTTGAAGTTCACGCGCACCAACACAGCAGGCTCTGCTGAGGTGTTCTGGCCCAAGGCAATTTCACGTTCAACCAATTTTATAAAATAGGGAGTTGTGTACAGAGAAGTTAATGGGTCAATCCACTGATGTGATCTCAGGTTTTTTTCACGTGCCTTTAGCTGCCGCGTCAGCATTTTATTTTCACGCCGCCACTCCAATGCTCCGATGCCAAGTATGACAAGCCCCACAGGCTGAGGAATGGACTCAAGCCAGCTTAACAATCGTAATGAATCGGGATAGTGAAAAAACTCATCTAACACATCAAGGGTCATTGAAAATATCAACAGCAGACCGCCACTGTAAAATAGGTTCGTGACATTCCCTCGCGGACGATGATTGATCACGAATACGACGGCTAAAATAACCAGGAATAGCGTTGAGCCTTCACCCAGTAAATCAAGAGGGTCAATTTGCGCAAGTGGCTTTAAGGAGCCCAACTGACTGCTCAGCAGGAGGCAGAGCAGGGCGATAGCGATCGTCAACAGAATACGCCAGTCACCGGTGAAGTTTGAATTAGTAAAGCGCATCAGTTCCTCCGTATTAGAACAAAGTTACTCTAGCTCCGGGTTATGACAACTTGGTGACACGCGACTTGGCTTTTGAGCTTATGTGACCCGCATCCAAAGAGCTCATCTTTGCTTAGAGATATCCTCAAAATGTCACTTTTTGCTTTTATCGTAATGCCCATCAATCAAAAAGCGACAGGGTTTAACGATGATAAAGAGATCTTACTTAGCTTGGCTTATTGCGGTTTCCTGCGGTGCATCTCCGTTACTTATGGCTCAGGAAGCTCAGGATAAAACCAACGATAAAAAGGTTGAAGAAAAACCAATAGAAGAAGTTCTGACCATTGGTTATGGCGACTCTATTAAGCGTGCTGTAAAGCAGCAACGCGAATCCGGCGGTATTATCAATGTCTTAAAAAAAGACGATATGGGTAAACTGCAGGACGACAGTGTTAGTGATGCGTTACAGCGAATTCCTGGTTTGTCGGTCGAGCGTGACCAGGGTGAAGGGCGTTTTATCCGTATTCGTGGCTTAGCGCCGGATTTAAACTCAGTATCCTACAATGGAACCTCTTTGGCTGCACCGGAGGCGGGACGCAGAGCGGTCGCGCTGGATGTCATTCCGTCGGATCTACTCGAGTCGATTGTGGTGAATAAAACCCTGACACCCGATATTTCAGCGGGCAGTCTTGGCGGTAATATTGAATTGCAAAGTATGACGGCTTTCGACCGCGAAGGCTCCTTCTATTCAGTTTCTACTGATATTGGTTACAACCAACAGGCAAGCGAAACTAACCCGAAAGTTTCAGGTGTTATCAGCAATACTTTTGACGTTGGCGATAAAGCAGACAGCTTTGGTATTGCCTTTGCCGGCAGTTATCAGGACCGCTCATTTACTACTGACAACGTTGAAACCGGCGGTAACTGGGACTTGGATGAACCCGGGCTGGAAGAGTTTGAGCAACGCGCTTATTCGGTTACCCGCGAGCGAACTGGCTTAGCGTTAAACCTCGATTATCGGCCGTCAGATGCGTCGGAGTTTTACCTGCGTTCGCTCTACAGTGAGTTTGCAGATACTGAAGTTCGCCAGGGCATTGTGACTGAATTCTCTGGCCCGGTTGCTAAGGAAACGTTTACCGGCGGTGAAGTGGTACGGGAACTGAAAGACCGGAAGGAAACCCAGGAAATTACGGCATTTGTACTGGGTACTAAGCAGAAACTTGGTGACTGGGCCGTTAAGTTAGAAGCCGGAACCAGTAAAGCCAGTGAAGATCAGCCTTTTGCCATTGGTGGGGCAAAGTTTACGCAGGAATTTGATGATGGTCTGGGTTTTTCAGGCTTAAAGCGGTTGAAGTTAATTGCACCAGATAACGCTTATCAGGCATCAGAGTATGAGATTGATGAAGTGGAGGTTAGTGATGCCTACACTGAAGAAACCGAAAAGAATATAAAGCTGGATTTAGCTTATGATTGGTTGCAACCAGGCTACCAGGTGACGTTTAAGGGCGGCATAAAGCTAAGCCAACGTGAAAAGTCAGCGCGCGAAGACATTTTTATTCTGGAAGATTTTGCCGACGTGGGTGTCACGGCGCTCACTCTCGCAGATTATGAAACTGAGTCAAAAGTTGAGTATGGATTGGATGACTTTGGTCCGGGCATTTCGGCTGCTCAGCTTTGGCAGATGATTGATGCTTTTAATTTGCAGGAGTTCCGTGATGACGTCGAGTCGCAAATTGCATCTTACGGTATCGATGAGGATATTAGCGCCGGTTATTTGATGGCCGATATGGGCTTTGGTAACTGGCAGGTTATCGCTGGTGCACGTTATGAACATGAAACACGTGAGGGCCGCGGAACTCGCTATGACGACGAGCAAGAAACTTTTTCTCCAGAAGTTAACGACTTTAGTGATGCCAACTGGCTCCCTAGTGTCGTGACCCGTTACGATTTGAGTGAGGACACCATTGTTCGTATGGCCTACAGCACCGGCCTGGTAAGACCCAGTTTTGAACAGGTTAGGCCCAGTTATTACTTAGAAAACGACGATGGTGATCTGAAATCTGAATTCGGTAACCCAGATCTTGAACCATTAACTGCGCAAAACTTCGATTTTGGTATTGAGCACTACAATAAAGCCTTGGGCGTTATCTCCGCCATGGTGTTCTACAAAGACATTGAAAACTTCGTTTACGAGGCCGATGTCGCAGGGCGGCCTGGTTACGAAGGTTTCGATGAAGCCATTACTTATATTAATGGCGACGATGCGTACGTTTACGGATTAGAGGTCAACTTTGTTCACCATATCTCCGGCTTCGATAACTGGCTGGATAATTTTTTAATCAATACCAACCTGACCTTTACCGACTCAGAAGCAACAGTTGACTGGATGGCTGACGACCAGCTGCAGTCTCGCGATATTCCGTTACCGAGCCAGTCTGATACGACAGCAAACTTTGCGCTTGGTTACGAAATTTATGATGTGAGTTTGCGCCTGGCGGCTAACTATAAGTCAGAATATTTAGCCGAACTTGGTGATGTTGAGGACAGTCGCTACGACATTTATGAAGACGACAATTTGACCGTCGATTTCTCAGCGAAGTGGCTGATTAATGAACATCTTAGTATCAGTTTTGCTGCCAATAATATCACCGACGAACCTTTCTACGTTTATACCGGCCAGCCGCAATACAACGCACAGTATGAGAGCTATGGACGCAGCTTCACCTTGGGCGTGCAACTGATCAACTGGTAACCAGAACAGCAGAATTAAAGGATAATTTATGAGAAATAAAATGATTTTAAGTGCAGTGACATTAAGCCTTATGATGCTTGGAGCCTGCAGTACCTCAGCGACAGAGACCAATGTTCGTCATAAATTGGCTTTGAATGATGGGTATCTGCAGGTCGATGCCGATGGATTGAGTTTAGGAGATAAACACATTGAAGAAGGCGACTTCTTCCACCTACGAAAATTGGCATTAAGCAACGGACAAACCTTAATCGGCGCCGTTGAGGGCAATACTCAGGAGTTATTCCTCTGGCGCGCTCACGATGGTGACTTAAAGCCGGTATGGAAAGGGGAAATTGCTAGTCGAGTCATAGAAGATATTTGTTTTTATGAAAGTAATGAAAATCAGCAGTTATCGGTATTTTTGCTAGGGGGGCGCGGCGGCGCTGAGCAAAGGCTGATAAAGCAGGACGACCAGTGGCTTCAGGAACCTTTGGTTATCCGAAATATGAACGTACCCTATGACAGCACGGCTTGCGTGGTATCAAACGCAGAGCAAAAGCTCTACATTTCGGAAGCTGACCAGGCGGTCTGGGCTTATAACGCGGAACCAGAGGTTGACGAAGGACGTGACTTGATTGCTGCAGCAAAGCCTTTTGGTGCTATTGAAGGCGAAGTAAAAGCCTTAGAGTGGCTTGATGACGGGAGTTTATTGGTGCTTGAAGAGGAGCCGCCGAGACTGTTGGTTTATCGCCAGAATGCGCAGGGTTTTGCCTTCGATAAGGCCTTCGAAATTAAAGGTGCAGATGCTCTAACGGATGTGTCTGCTATGGGCAATGGCGAGGTGCTGCTGACAGAAGAAGAAATGACGGCGATGAGCCGCCTGACAGTTGATACTGGCGAAAAGCCTGTTCAGACGGCAAAGAAACCGGTGACCCAGGTTCAGCCAACGTTAGAAACACAGCCATCCCCCCGGCGCGGCGATGCAATTGATGATCCTGCGGTTTGGGTCCATCCTGAAACGCCGGGGAAAAGCCGACTAATGGCCACGGATAAACGCACCGGTCTGTATGTTTATGATATGTCCGGAAAAATCGTACAGGAACTTGCTGTTGGGCGTTTAAATAATGTCGACGTGAGAGGCTCCTGGGCAGCGGCATCCCTGCGTGACGATAATAGCTTACAGTTGTTTGATATTAGCGCAGACGGTGAGCTTTCAGTTGCCGGGAACACCCGCACCGACATAGAGGAAATTTACGGTCTTTGTATGGGCTACGACGAAGCGACCGAACAAACCTCTGTGTATGTTAATGGCAAGTCAGGTGTTATTCAGCACTACATTGTGACCGACACCGGCGGGCTTGAAAAAGTTCGGGAGCTGAGTGTTCCTTCGCAGCCAGAAGGCTGTGTTGTTGACGATAAAACGCAGCGCTTATTTGTTGGTGAAGAAGATGCTGCGGTCTGGCTTTTCGATGCTTCCGCGAATGGCTCTAATTCTGGCGAGACTATAATTCGTGTGGAGCAACATGAAGAGTTAGTTGACGATATTGAGGGCGTTACCTTTGCTGAGGTGGATGGCAGGGATTTGTTGTTTGTTTCCAGTCAGGGCAACGACAGTTACATCGTTTTTGACGGACAAGCCCCCTGGGGCTTGCTATCGCACTTCCGTATACGAACCAATACAGAATTAGGCCTTGATGGAGCATCGGAAACGGACGGTATTGATGTAACGACCTTGTCTCTCGGACTTGGGTTCGAGCAAGGTGCGTTTATTGTTCAGGATGGTCGTAACCGTATGCCTGAATCCGGTCAAAACCTTAAGCTAGTACCGTTGGAAAAGGTTTTAGAAACGATTATGTAAGTATTTACTCATTATGTACTTGCTGACAAAGCCGCTGGCTAGTTCAAACTACCTGGCGGCTTTGCTTTTAGGTCCCACTAAGTTTGTCAAATCGAGCTACATAAAACCTTCTACGTTGTCTAGACTTTATGACAAAGACACCCAATAGAGGAAAGCTATGACAGATACTGAGCGGCAAGATCTCGGATTGTTCACGGATTTGTACCAGCTCACCATGCTTGATGCCTATCTGCAGGAAGGCATGCACGACGACGCGGTGTTCACTTTGTTTGTTCGCAGGCTTCCTGAAGAGCGAAAGTTTCTTCTGGCTGCAGGCTTAGACCCACTGCTTGAAACGATTGAAAACTTATCGTTTAGCGACGAAGACCTCAACTACCTTAAAGAGCAAAACTTCTCTCAAAAGCTTATCGACTATTTGCACGACTTTGAGTTTACCGGGCAGGTCAGAGCTTTGCCTGAGGGCACCGTGTTTTTCGAAAACGAACCCCTTGTTGAGGTTAAAGCACCTTTGCCGCAGGCACAGCTTATTGAAACTCTGGTTATGAATCAGCTGCATTTGCAAACATTATTGGCTTCAAAAGGCGCCAGAGTTGCGCGTTCTGCGCAGGAGCGTCCAGTTTTAGATTTTGGCGCGCGTCGGGTACACGGTATTGATGCGGGTATAAAAGGCAGCAGGGCGCTTTACTTAAGTGGTATTGCAGCAACGTCCAATATGCTGGCCGGGCGCACCTACGACTTACCGGTGGCTGGCACCATGGCGCACAGTTATATTCAGGCGCACGACTGTGAATATGACGCTTTTAAAAATTTTACCAACGCTTTTCCTGAAACCGTATTGCTGGTGGATACCATCGATACCATAAAAGGTGTAGAGAAAGTCATTAAACTTGCGCATGAGCTGGGTGATGACTTTAAGGTGAAAGGTATTCGGCTGGACTCAGGAGACTTAGGCGACCTTGCTTTTAAAGCGAGAGAACTTTTGGATGAGCATAACCTAAAGCACTTAAAGATCATTGCCAGCGGTGGCTTGGACGAACATAAAATTGCTCAGTTAATAAAAGATAACGCACCGATTGATGGGTTCGGTGTTGGCACTGGCATGGGGGTGTCCGATGATGCCTCGGCGCTGGATATGGCATACAAGCTGGTGGAGTACGCCGGCAAAGGGCGTTTAAAACTCTCCAGCGGGAAGCCAGTTTTGCCGGGCGAAAAACAAGTGTTTCGTGAAGCTAAAGGCAGCTTTAGCCACGACAACATTGCTCGCGTTGAAGAACAGTTACCCGGTGAGCCACTATTGAAGAAAGTGATGCAAAACGGCAAAAGACTCCCTTCTCACCAGAGAAATATTGAGGAGATTAGAAAATATGCGCAGCAGCAGTTAAATAAACTGCCGGACTCTGTGTCCTCGATAAGCCGCACTGAGGAGTCTTACCGGGTTGAGATAAGTGACAAATTAGCAAACTACCAGAAAGAGATAACTGAACATCTTAAACGAGGCGGAGGCTAATTATGAAAGTGACTTTTGAGCAGAGCGACGCACTCATTATTGTTGATGTACAAAATGACTTTTGCCCAGGCGGTAAGCTGGCACTGGACGAAGGGGATGAAGTGGTCCCCATTATTAATGCGATGACTGCGCAGGCGCAGGAAGCAGGGATCCCAGTATTTGTCTCGCGGGACTGGCATCCACGTCACCATGTCAGTTTTGACGAGCGAGGCGGCCCCTGGCCAGAACATTGCGTGCAGGACACCAAAGGCGCTGAGTTTCATCCTGACCTAAGCATACCCAATGATGCTCGCTTAATTTCTAAAGGTGCTCGTTTTGACATTGACCAGTATTCGGCGTTTGATAAAACCGGATTGGTTTCAGAGCTTGTTCACCTGGATGTAAAACGCGTATGGGTTGTCGGCCTGGCGCTTGAGGTTTGTGTCAGAGCAACCGCGCTCGATGCTATTAAAAATGATTATGAAACCATTTTAGTAGAAGACGGAACGCGCTTTATCGATCGCGCGGACGCTGACAAAACACGGCAAGAGCTCAAAGATGCCGGTGTGATTTTTAAATAATGACTACTTTCTCAGAGCACGTTGATAATGGGCAAACTCTTCGTCACTGAATAGCACAAAGCGTACAAGCTTCAGATGGCTCAGCTTTTCAACGTGCTGCCTAATTGTGTCCAGAGCCACTTTAGTTGCTGCCTCAAAAGGGTAACCGAAGGCTCCGGCTGACAGCGCCGGGAAAGCAATAGACTCTATTTGATGCTTATCGGTTAAATCCAGTGCATTACGATAGCAATTTGCCAGCAGCTTATCTGAGGGTGTGTCGACGCCATAAACGGGCCCCAGGCAATGGATAATATAGCTGTTAGGAAGATTAAAGGCGTCGGTGATGACGGCTTCACCGGGTTCAATGGGAGCCAGTGAGCGAGTTGCTTTTTCCAGTTCAGGGCCCGCTGCCCGGTGAATTGCACCGGCAACTCCACCACCGGGTTTGAGCTCTGCATTAGCGGCGTTAACTACGGCATCAATATCGGTTTGCTGGCTAATGTCCGCGTGTACGCATTCGTAGTTCATAGTCGCCCTCCGTTGTTAGTCCTTTCTAAATAAAATGGCCTGTTCGCTGATAATTTCAAGTTTCAGTTGAAAATGTTGTGCTATCCACTGCATGGTTTCAGGCGTGTAAAAGCTGACATGGGTCGGGTCACCTTTGTAGCTCCACTGGTTAAATTGCTCAGCTGTTTTCTTTGTAAACATCCACGTCATCACGCCTATGTATCCTTTAGGCTTTACTAAGCTTATTAACTGCGGCCATGCCTTGCCCGGCTCATTAAAGTGCTCAACAACTTCGCTGCAGGTGACAAAGTCATACTGACGGCTCAACTGTCCGCTGTCCGGCGCGTAGAAGATGTCGTAAATAGACATCTTCATGCCGTGCTCCTCAAGCATCAAACTAAGTGTAGGCCCCGGCCCGGAGCCAAAATCAAGACCAGTCATGCCAGTTGATAGCTTTTCTAATAAAGGAATTGAAAGTTGGCTTAAGAACTCCCGGTAGCGGGTGTCGTGAGAGTCATTTTGATGAAAGTCGTAAATGGCTTTTTCTTCGTCCTGCGGCAAGTGAGCCTGCGGGTCTGCAAAAATCATGTCGCAGACAGTGCACCGGAAGTACTGGCGTTTTTTATCTTGACAGAAGGGTTCTGAGGCCGAGGAGCATAAGGTACAAAGCATACCGACATGCTACCGTAGCGTTTTTAGTAAGGCTAGCTTTTCAGAATGGAAATAGGAATTGTCACTGGTCACCAATGTGAGCATGTAAGTTACTGACAAGATAGTCGCTCAATACCTGTACAGCAGGTGGCTGTCCGCGGCGGGACAAGGTTAACAGGCTGAGCTTAGCTTTACCGGTTGTCCAGTTCGGTAGTACGCGGGTCAATAATCCTGTATTAATTGCATCTCGGCAAGTGTAAGCCGGCAGGCTGACAATACCTAGCCCATCTATTGCAGCTTTTTTCAGAGTACTCATATCATCGCTACATAGCTGAGGCCTGTGGGGAACGGTTATTTCCAGCCCTTCCTGATTTTCCAAAGTCCAGATACCTGACGTAGACTGCCAACCCATTTTAAGGCTTTTTTGTTTGAGTAAGTCGTCAGGCGAGGAGGGTGCGCCGTGTGACTCAATGTATGCAGGGCTTGCAAATAACTGCCACGACACGGTAGTTAGCTGTCGTTGAATAATGCTTGAATCGGGAAGCTGATCAATATGCCCACGAATGGCGATATCAATCCCATTTGAGACTAAATCGACGGTCTGGTTTGTTACTTGCTGCACCAGGTTTACCTTTGGATTTTCTTTCAAAAACTCGACAAGCAATTGCTTTACAGCGAACTGAGCCACACCAAGCGAGCAGCTTATTTTTACGGTTCCGCTAAGCGTCTTTTTAGTGCTTTGAACGGCAGCTTCAGCCATCTCCATTTCATCTAACAGAGCTCTGGCGTGGCGGTAAAAAAGCCGTCCCGTATCGGTGATTTTAAACTGCCGGGAGGTACGTTGAATGAGCTTGCTATCAAGGCGTTCTTCGAGTTGTTTTATATGACGGCTCAACCTGGACTTTGGCATGTTGAGCGCCGATGCAGCTGGTGAAAAGCCCTGCTTTTCGACCACATGGACAAAGTAAAAGTAGTCATTTAAATCAATCATCACAGTTTTCTCTAAGTAGCAGGGCTCCGTTATTATTAGTTTATCGTTCTAAATATAGAATGAAAGTTTCATTTCTTGGTTGTGGAGATTCTTATTGTTCTACTGCTAGAGTTAAATCCTATTGAGTAGCGAATATAATGTTGGGAGATACAAAAATGAACCGACCAGAAAACCGAACCGGAAAGACATTTTCTGAAGCATTGAATGAGCAAGTTTCAATTACGAAGGTCACCGAAGGTAAGCCGCTGGATGTTGGTGGAGGCTTCAAAGCGAAAAGCTTCAGAGAGAAGGCGTTTTCGGGCGCAATGGATCCACTTGTGATGGTTGATCATTATACAATGGTAGAGCCGACCTTTGGAGCTCACCCGCATGCAGGCTTATCCGCAGTTTCACTTCTGTTTGAAGATACCGTAGGAAAATTTCATAACCGTGATACGCTAGGCAATGACTTCGATCTATTACCCGGAGATTTATACTGGTTAAAAGCAGGCTCTGGCGTTGTGCACGACGAGTCGCCAAGAAATGGATCTAAAATTCACGGTTTGCAGGTGTTTGTAAACCTCCCGACAAGGCTAAAGCCCAGCTCGCCCGAGGCGCTTCATGTTAAGGCCAGTAAGGTACCGGTTATTCAGGAAGCAGGAGCTCGCGTTAGAGTCATGCTTGGGGAAAGCAACGGAGTGAAAAGTGAAGACTCGCCAGCACTACCAATGACTATTTTAGATGGCAGTCTTACTTCTGGCTCATCTTTCTCTCATCGTTTGAACGCAGGCGAGAGCGCCTGGTTGTATGCCGTGTCAGGTTCACTAGAGTTAAGGGTATCTGACCGCAGCGTGACGCTACCGTCCGGACAGGCACTAGCGATAGGTAACCAGTCAGCATCACTTGGCAGTACCATTGAACTGGCAAATCAATCCTCCTCCGATATCAAATTTGTTTTATTTTCCGCTGAGCCGGTAAAAGAAGAGTTTGTTCAAAAAGGCCCGTTTGTCATGAGCACCGAAAGTGACATTGAACAGATTGAAGCGGATTATGCCGCAGGGAAACTTGGACAGTTAAGTTAGAGTTATCATGGGGTTGTTGAACTACTGCATGTTAGAAAGTAAGTTAGTTAATAAATGCGCCAGTAATTAAGGTGTCTTATTAATGTATATTTTTGAAATTATCGCAGTACTATCCTGCGCATTATTTGCGGGTGCAGCCATTTATATTAATTTTGCCGAACATCCTGCGCGGTTAGAGTGTGGCACTGAACTAGCGGCAACCGTTTTTGGGCCTAGTTACCGCCGTGCGGCTGTTATGCAAGCTTCGCTGGCACTGGTAGCCGCTATTTCAGGGCTAATTGTTGCGCTAAGCGGCGACTCATTGCTCTGGTATATTGGAGCAGTACTCATTTTCTCTGTCGTTCCTTTTACCTTTATCGTTATCATGCCGACCAATAAGCAACTGCTTTCGCCGGAAGGAAGTCTGTCAGTGACGGAGACTCATCGGTTATTGGTTAAATGGGGGCGGCTCCATGCGGTCCGTAGCAGTTTAAGTCTCGTTGCAGCGATTCTATATGTGTACGCTCTTTCCGGGTAATCTCGTGATGCCTGTCAAATAGTGGTTAGCAAGACTGCGAGGCTGACCGATCCTTCCTCTTATTTAATCTGTATCTATAAAACCTATCAAAGCAAACGGTATCTTGCCTTGGAGTAAATGGCTGAGCGTTGCTATAACTATAGATAACAGTTATTCAAATTTAAGCACAGAGATAAGGAAGGCATAATGAGTAGTTCAAGCGGTGGCGGTAAATGCCCAATCATGCACGGTAGCATGACATCTGAGAAAAAAACGAACACGCACTGGTGGCCAAACTCCTTAAAGCTGGAAATTCTGCGCCAGCACGACACCAAAGCGAATCCAATGGATGACGACTTTAATTACGCGGAAGAATTCAAAAAAATTAATCTAGAAGAGTTAAAGCAGGACCTGAAAGATCTCATGACCGACAGCCAGGACTGGTGGCCGGCTGACTGGGGTCACTATGGTGGCTTAATGATTCGTATGGCCTGGCACTCCGCAGGCTCTTATCGTTTAGCCGATGGTCGCGGTGGCGGCGGTACAGGTAACCAACGCTTTGCGCCGTTAAACAGCTGGCCGGATAACGTAAGCTTAGACAAAGCGCGTCGTTTATTGTGGCCAATTAAGAAAAAGTACGGCAACAAACTGTCCTGGGCCGATCTCTTTATTCTGGCCGGTAATATGGCTTACGAGTCGATGGGTCTTAAAACCTTTGGTTTTGCCGGTGGCCGTGAGGACATCTGGCACCCTGAAGAAGATACATACTGGGGTAGCGAGAAAGAATGGCTGGCGGAAACTAAAAACCGCTACAGTTCAGATGACGAGCGTGAGTCGCTTGAAAACCCATTGGCTGCAGTGCAAATGGGTTTGATTTATGTGAACCCGGAAGGCGTTGACGGTAATCCTGACCCGCTTCGTACCGCAAAAGACGTACGCGAAACCTTTAAGCGCATGGCAATGAATGACGAAGAAACCTGTGCGCTAACCGCGGGTGGTCACACGGTTGGTAAATGTCATGGTAATGGCAAAGAAGAAAACCTAGGCCCTGAGCCGGAAGCGGCAGATGTTGAAGAGCAGGGCATGGGCTGGCGCAACAGCGGTGGTAAAGGCGTTGGTCGCGATACTGTGACCAGTGGTATTGAAGGCGCCTGGACTACTGAACCGACTAAGTGGGACAACGGCTACTTCTACCTGTTGTTTAACTACGAGTGGGAGCTGAAGAAAAGCCCGGCTGGCGCCTGGCAGTGGGAGCCTGTCGACATTAAAGAGGAAGATAAACCGGTCGATGTGGAAGATCCGTCTATTCGTCATAACCCGATTATGACCGATGCCGATATGGCCATGAAAATGGATCCGGACTATCGCAAAATTGCTGAGAAGTTCTACAAAGATCCTGAGTACTTCGCCGACGTATTCGCTCGTGCCTGGTTTAAACTGACGCACCGTGATTTAGGTCCTAAAGACCGTTATTTAGGCGCAGATGTACCGGAAGAAGACCTGATTTGGCAGGACCCGATCCCGAAAGTGGACTACACCTTAAGCGAACAAGAAGTTGCTGACTTAAAAGAGAAGTTACTGAACACAGAGTTAACGTCTTACGAGCTGATTTCTACCGCATGGGACAGTGCACGTAACTTCCGTTGTTCGGACTTCCGCGGTGGCGCAAATGGCGCACGCATTCGCTTAGCACCGCAAAAAGACTGGCATGGTAACGAGCCGGAAAAACTGCATAAAGTCCTTCGCGTACTGGAAGAGTTGCAGTCTACCCTGGATAAAAAAGTCAGCCTGGCCGACTTGATTGTACTTGGCGGCACGGCAGCGGTTGAAAAAGCGGTAAAAGATGCCGGTTATAACCTAACGGTTCCGTTTGCGCCGGGCCGTGGTGATGCAACCGACGAACAGACTGATGTGGAAAGCTTTGAGCCGTTAGAACCATTGCATGACGGTTACCGTAACTATCTGAAAAAAGATTACGCGGTACCGGCCGAGGAACTGATGCTGGATCGCACCCATTTGATGGGCTTAACGGCACCTGAAATGACGGTTCTTGTGGGTGGTATGCGTGCTTTAGGTGCGAACTACGGTGAGTCTAAGCACGGCGTATTTACTGACCGGGCTGGTACGTTAACTAACGACTTTTTCGTTAATTTGACTGACATGAACAATGTCTGGAAAAAAGCGGATGATCACTACGAAGTTCGTGACCGCAAAACCGACGAACTGAAGTGGACAGCAAGCCGCATTGACTTAGTCTTTGGCTCAAACTCAATCCTGCGTTCGTATTCAGAGCTGTATGCTCAGGATGACAACCAGGAGAAGTTTGTAAAAGACTTCGTGAAAGCCTGGACTAAGGTTATGAATGCTGACCGCTTTGATTTAGCTTAAGGAGGAAGCATGTCGAAAGTACTATTAATTACCGGTGCCTCAAGCGGCATCGGTGAAGCCACGGCGCGCAAAGCGGCAAAAGAAGGGTTAAAGCTAATATTAACGGCGCGACGGAAAGACAAGTTGGATGCGCTGGTTGAAGAGTTTGGCTCTGATAACGCCATTGGTGTTGCCGCCGATGCGGGTAACTTTGACGAGCTTGAGCAGGCCGTAAAGCAGGGCGTTGATAAGTTTGGTCAGTTGGACGCTGTGTTCGCAAATGCAGGAACCGGTGTGTCAACACCAGGTACTGAAGAAGGCGACGCGGAAGAATGGAAGCAAATGGTTGATGTGAATATCAACGGGCTTCTGTATACCGCGAAACTGACCTTACCGCACTTGCGCAAAACTACCGGTCATTTTCTAATGACAGGATCAGCTGCCGGGCGGATTACGCTTAAAGGTTCTGTTTATGGTGCCACCAAATGGTTTGTGCACGGTTTCGCTCAGAACTTAGCTGAAGAAATGAAAGAGTGGAATGGTCGCTGCACAACAATAGCACCTGGTATGGTCAATACGCCGTTCTTTGATGAGCCAAAGCCGGATAAGCTGGACCCCGATGATGTTGCCGATGCAGTACTTTACGCAATAAACGCTAACCCGCGTAACTGCGTGCGTGAAGTGTTCTTAATGCCAGCTTATTAAGAGGAAAAAGTAGCTGTCATCGAAATAAAACAGGGAAATCTAAAAACTGTCATATTGGGTAAGTAAGCTACAGCACAACTTAACAAATGATTGGTTGTAACTCCCTGGTTAAGTTTTCAGCCCCCGCTTTGGGGGCTTTTTTATGGACTCAACGGTTTTGACATCCCACCGGGACAACTCCATAATCCTTAAGCATTAGGCTTTGTAGGGAGTAGACAGCAGAAAATGACCGCTTCAGTGGAAGAAGAAAAGCAATACAAAGCCTCCTGGAAACGTTTAGCGCTGTTTTGTGTGCTGTTTGTTTTGCTTACGGTTGCTGGCTTTTATGCCATTTATGATCATTTCTCCGGTCGTAGTTTAACCTTTGATTTTCGTCTGTTCGCCCCGGAAGTACTCAGCGTTACTGTCTTACTTTTGCTTATTTATTTTTCCGCCGATGGCTTGCGTCTATACTACACACTGCGGGCTCTGGGTTACCGGATACCTAAGAAAGCCATGGCAAAACTGGTTTTTATCAATATTTTCTTTTCCAATATTACGCCTATGGCGACCGGCGGCGGCTTTGCTCAAGTTTGGTTTCTGCACGAACACGGCGTGCCTATTGGTAAGGCAACAGCGGCCACGACGATTCGCACGGTACTGGCTATTTTCTTTATTTTCTCACTGACGCCGGTATTTTTGTTAACGCTGGAACCTTTGCAGGACAAAGCGATTATTAGCGATATTGGTACTGCACTAGCGGTATTTATTGTACTGTACCTGCTTTTTTTCGCCGTCGTTTTACTCAGAGCGCATTGGCTTATTGGACCCTTAAGTTTCCTTTGTAAGGGCATACATAAATTGCAACTGATTAGCCCGGAGCGTCATCTGCGTTGGCAGTATAAAACTCGACGCGAGATGTTGCGCTTTTCCCATAGTTTTTCCGAATATTGTCGTGGCTCGAAAGTCGCTATTTTACTGTCCGTGTTATTTACCTTTATTTTCCTGCTCAGTCTGTTCAGTTTTCCGGCATTATTGATGTGGGGGCTGGGATACGATGTAAATTATTTGATAAGCCTGGGACTGTTGGTTGTCACAACTTTTATAATGTATTTTGCGCCAACCCCGGGGGCATCCGGTATTTCTGAAGGCGTTTTCGGTAGCTTTTTCAGTGACATCTTAGCTAAAAATCATTTGCTGTTGGTTACCTTCAGCTGGCGCTTTTTAACCATCTATTTGGGCATGCTGTTGGGGCTGTTTATTTTACAACGATACTTAGTTAACTCCGCCAAAACACAGGGCATACAATGAATAAAAAGAAATTATTAAAAGCCCTGTTCTACTTAAATATAGCCATAGTTGTCAGTCTTATTGGCTATAAAATTTATTTGAACCTGGTGACTTCTGAATTCGAGGCAGAGCATACTGATCAACTTGCAGCCATCAGCGCCAGGCTGGAAGGACAAGACAGCTACAGTTTTGCGGTAGTTGGTAACATCAATAATTCGGTTGGCATTTTTGAACGTCGCATTATTCCAATGCTGAACGATGCCAATGTCGACTTTCTCGTATCTGCAGGAAATGCTGTTAGCAGCGGCGGAGAGGACAAATACCGGGCGATACGGGGTACTCTGTCCCGTTTGGATATGCCTTATTTATTGACCTTTGGTAACAACGAATACGAAGAGTTTGGCAGCTTTCGTTTTTATGATCACTATGGGCCTCATTTTTTCAGCTTTACCGCCGGTGACAGCCGTTTTATCTTCCTCGACAGTACTGAAAAAACCCCCTGGCAGTGGCAGCTAAGGTGGCTAACCGACACTCTTAAGGCGGATGCATCGGCGCATCGGTTTGTTTTTATTGGCCACCCACCCCTGGAGCCGGAAGAAGAGTTTTTCCTGGCCGAAGATGACGACTTTTTACAACCCGTTGAATTCAGAAGCGCGTTGCTGCAGACGCTGGAAAACTTTGGTGTCGACCGGGTGTTTTCATCAAACATTTCAATTTATTCCGAACAAGAGCATAACGGCATACCCTATATAACAACCGGTGGTGCAGGTGGTCTGGTACTGAACCAGGATGAAAGCTTTTATCACTATGTGAAAGTGACCGTGAGCGCCGATGGTTCCGTCGAGCATTCGGTTGAAGAGCTGGAAGTTGGTCAGCACCCCATTTTGAAGCAACTGGAAAGTCTGTGGTTCTTTATTCACTCCCTGTTTTATGTGGGTTACCTCAACTTTATTCTCTTAGTCAGTTTGTTCCTGGTTATTAGCACCAAGCTCTATAACGCTGTGTTTGTCGGAAAAGAGTACTATCCGGACTACGATATTGACCCAGAGCCCTGGCTTAAGAAAACCATGCGGGTGGCTATGTTTACCAACAATTACTTGCCCTTTATTGGTGGCGTACCTATTTCTATCGAACGCTTACGAAGCGGACTGGTGCAGCTTAAGGACAAAGTTCTGGTTGTTGCACCGCGTTATCAACGTGCAGCAGAAAAAGAAGAGAATGTGGTGCGTATGCCTTCGTTATTCTCTTTTGGTGAAAAAAGCGAGTTTCGATTTGCCAATATTTTTTCAGGCGCCGTACGTAAAAAGGTCAAAGCGTTTAAGCCGGATATTATTCATGTACACCACCCGTTCTGGATAGGGTCGCTCGGGGTTTTTGTGGCTCGCAGACTTAAAGTTCCTGTGGTTTATACGTATCACACCCGGCTAGAGCACTATGCTCACTTTGTGTTTTTGCCCGGCTCGCTGTTTCGTAACATTATTGCGCACTTTTTGGTTCGTCGCTTTGCAAACAAATGCGATGGTGTGATTGTGCCTACGCAGTCGACTGAAGAGTACTTACGCATGATAGGCGTAAAACGTCCGACCTTTGTACAGCCAACCGGCATTGAGTTTGATCGCTTTCAGCAGGTTGACGCGAAACAGGTTGAGGACTTGCGCAAACAGCAGAATATTGGCGATGAAACGATTTTTGTCAGCGTTTCCCGGCTCTCTAATGAAAAGAATATCGACTTCATGATAGACGCCATGGCGCAATTGAAGGAGCAGACGGATAAAGCATTCCGGTTGTTGATAGTGGGTGACGGCCATCAGCGTCGCAGATTACAGGGGCGCGTTGACGACATGAACCTGCAGCAGCACATTACCCTGGTGGGTGCTGTTCCTCCTGAGCAGATGGCCGCCTGGTACCGACTCGGTGACGCGTTTTTATTTGCGTCTCAGTCGGAGACTCAGGGTATGGTTATTCTGGAAGCGATGGCTGCCGGTCTGCCGGTGGTTGCGGTGCGCTCAAGCGGTATTGATGATGTCGTTGAAGATGGGCATAACGGTTACAAAACACCGGCTAAGCAGTCGTTATGGTGTGAGCGGGTTAAACAAATTCTGGATGATACGGATTTGCGCCAGAGCCTTTCAGACAATGCTCTGGCGTTTGCCCGTGACTATTCTGTTGAAAAGTTCAGTAAGGACGTGCGCCTTATTTACGCCGAGACTCTGGCTCGTTACCACCAGACCAAGTAGCGTTACAAAATATGGTTGCCGAATACCAGTAACTGGCAGACAACAACGGCTGTTGTTAATAAAACGCGAATACGATAGTAGCCCATATAAGAAGTCATGGCAGAGCTGCGGGCGAGTTTTTGTTCAAAGAAAAGGACTAAAACAAAACCGAGCATTTGCAGACCCAGAGACCAGGCGGGTAGGTTAATGAGTATTGTGAACCAGGCTAAAAGAGCAAAAACATTGCTTAGTAGTAGTAAGCCTGCGGTTTTTTCGCTTTCAGCACGATGTAAAGCCCGCCCCCATAAGGTGCCACCTAAAAAGGTTAATATAATAGCGCCGTAGGTGATTAAGAACTCCAGCGGTTGTATGCCCCAAAATGCGCCCGTCCCCATTAATGCAGCAAGAGACGATGCTAAAAAGGGGATTAGCCCGAGAAAGCCCAGTGTGTGTATAAGCCAGTTTTTGCCTTTATTCATAAGCAAATCAGTCCACCAGATGTGAGTTATAGTTGTTTTTACGGTAATTGTTCTCTTTACGTTTAGTCTAACTTTAAATAACTTGCGTAATAAACGATAACAACAATGTCTTTTTTCTCTCGTCGACTTTCCCCTACAGGCCTGTTGTTTACGAGTTTCAGTTGCTTTAGTAAAAGTCAGCCGATACTATTTCGGCCCTTTGATTTTTAGTGACGCTAACGTTGCTGGGCGCAAGATCTATGAATAAACGGATACTGGTTACCGGAGGCTGCGGTTTTATTGGCTCGCATACCGTGGTTGAGTTAATACTCAACGGTTACCAAGTGGTTGTTGTTGATAACCTGAGCAACAGCAGCGCGTCGGTCATTGATAAAATACAGAAGGTTACAGGCAAGCGGCCAGACTTTCATCAAGTCGATATTTGCGACATCGACGCATTAACCGGTGTCTTTCGGGAGTACTCTATTGATGGCGTTATCCATTTTGCGGCGCTAAAGAATCCCCAGGAAAGTTATCAGTTAAGAGACCAGTATTTTACGACTAATGTGGACGGTACGCGTAAACTGCTATCGGTAATGAAAGCATTTTCTGTTACCCGGCTAGTGTTTTCGTCTTCTGCTGTCGTATATGGAAACCCGTCAACAGTACCAATTCCTGAATCGGCCCCAGCGGGAGACGTCACTAACCCGTATGGCGAGACTAAATTTCAGTCTGAATGCGATTTAAGTCATTACTGTAACAGCAATGCCAATTTTTCTGCGGTCAGTTTGCGTTATTTTAACCCGGCGGGAGCCCATCCTTCGGGGCTCCTCGGCGAACAACCGATTAAGCCAGCGGCAAACCTGGTTCCGGCTATTGGTGATGTCATTACTGGCAAAGCCGATTCAGTTCATGTTTACGGCCATGACTATTTGACCGATGACGGCACAGCGATACGCGATTACATTCATGTCTGTGATATTGCAAAAGGCCATGTTGCTGCACTGGAAGTGGGGTTTGCACAAACCGGGCATCAGGTCTTTAATCTGGGAACGGGCAAAGGCGAGTCGGTGCTTGAGGTTATACGTGCCTTTGAAAAGGTGAGTGGGCGCACCATCCCTGTTCAGTTTTCAGGCAGGCGGCAGGGCGACGTAGAGAGTTGCTACGCCGAGGTAGACAAAGCCCATAGAGAGCTAAACTGGCGAGCAGAGTCGGATTTGAGTGTTATAGCCCGGGACTACTGCCACTGGTTATCGCTGTCGAGCTGATACAGTGAGATATCACTGACTTTATCCGCTGTCACAGCCTGGTAAGCACACAGCAAAAAAGAGTTTAGCCGGAAGTATTTTGCCGCGTGCTGCTGCTTTTCAAGTGGCTGCTCCAGAACTTTAAGTAAGGGGTCACCTGAGGCTTTGGCTATCGCTTCGGCTAAGGTCCACTGTCGGAAAAATGCTTGCTTAGTCAAAGACCTACCTGCCAGAAATCCATCTTTATAATAGTCACGAATGCGTTGGTAGTTTTTGCTGGTACGCAAGTTCTCAACGTCTATGCCGATACTACAGGTTGTTGAGTAGGCGGCGGCGATGAATCCCGATTTATGAGAAAGTGAGCAATAAACGGGCTGATCGTTTACGCTCAGTAGTGGGGCACCGGAAGGCGTTTTGTCTATAGTGACGTGAACAGGTCCGGAAACCAGCCAGTACTTTCTGACAAGCTGTATCAGCAAGTCCCGCGTTGCTTCCGACACTTGCCGGGGTGATGCGGTGTCGTTGTAGAGCCTATATCCGATAACCATATGCGCTGTTATATTTTTGAAATGTAGAGTGAGATTCTGTACTATTCCGCTTCTTTTTTGAGTATCTGTCCAAACCCTATGCGAGCCTTTGTAGCTGATAGTACATTAGTCCAGAACGAATGTCGTGAACGGCTGAAGCAAATTCCGGCTTCGACCCGACGGCGGCTGAGCTCGTATGCGAAAGTGCTGATAACTGCCATGCTGGAATTGAGTGAAAGGCACCCTCAGTTGCAAGAGACACCGGTGGTATTGGCAACGCGGCATGGCGACTTACACCGCACCGAGAAGTTACTGCGGGAACTGGTGCGGGGGGAAGTTTTGTCGCCAACCCAGTTTGCGCTTTCTGTGAATAATGCCGTACTGGGGCAGTACAGCATGGCCGCTGACAACAGGCAGTCTATGACAACCTTGTCGGCGGGTGAGCAAACCTACCCTTTAGGGTGGTTAGAGGCGTTAAGCCAGCTACAAAGCGAAGCTGAGCAGGTATTGCTGGTGTATGCTGATGAAGTGCCTCCTGCGGTGTACTCCGGGCAGGTTAAATCGCCGGTAACCGGTTTTTCTCATGCGGTTTTACTCCATAGAAAAAACGGACAAGAATTGATTTTGGATCGCCTGGTTGCAAAAGAAAGTCAATTACAGGAAGACGTCTGGTCAGTTGCTAACAGCGTGCAGAAAATACTGGATGCCGGCGGCGGTAAGGTGGTTCAAGACTATAACAAGGTAAGGTGGAGCTGGCATGTTGCTTAGTCTCTGGCAGGTCATTAATCGCACCTGGCGACGTTTCGCCACAGGGCTTTGCTTTGCCATTTTTGGTTTAGGCGGCCTGTTGCTGTCGGTGACTGCGCTGCCCTTACTGGCCATACTATCTAACGGGAATGAGCAGCAGCGCCAGGCCCGGGCCCGGCGTTTAGTGCAACTGACGTTTAAGTGGTTTATCGGCGTAATGAAGTGGACCGGCGTGTTCAACTTTGACTTTAAGGCAATTGAGAAGCTACGAAACGTCCGGGGTCATGTCATTATTGCGAATCACCCTTGCTTAATTGATGTCGTGGCATTGATTTCTTTTGTGCCGAATCCAGACTGTGTGGTTAAGTCACACCTGTGGAAGAACCCCTTTATGCGGGGCGTTATCCGTTCAACGGGTTATTTAAGCAATGACGATCCGGAAGATTTGGTCAACGACTGTGAGCGCTCGCTGGCGCAGGGGAATAACCTCATTATATTCCCTGAAGGTACGCGCACGACACCCGGAGCAGCGGTCAAATTCCAACGTGGCGCAGCGCATTTGGCGTTGCGTACACGGGCTAAAATTACGGCACTACGCGTGGATTGCGTACCTGTAACTTTGATTAAAAATGAGGCCTGGTATTGTGCACCGCAACAAAAGCCGACCTTGTCGGTGCATTATTTAGGCGAAATAGATTCAGCCGTATACTGCAATGCTGAAAAGCTCAGCATTGCCGCGCGTCAACTGACTCGCGACTTACAGAATTACTATGAAAAGGTGTTAGAAGATGACGGAAAACCTGAAGCAAGAGATCAAAGCCTTGATTATCGAGTCGCTGGATCTTGAGGATGTTGAGGTATCAGATATCAATGATTCAGCCGCGTTATTCGGAGACGATGACGATGGCCTGAACCTCGATTCCATTGACGCATTGGAACTGGGTTTGGCAATAAAGAAGAAGTACGACGTAAAGCTGGACGCAAACTCAGCGGAAACAAAAAAGCACTTTTACAGTGTTGATACGTTAGCGGACTTTGTCGCTAATAATCGCGGCGAATAAACGAGGGAACGATGAAAACGAAAGACGAAGTGTATGCGCGATTAGTTCAAATTCTTGAAGAAGACTTCGAGATAGAATCTGATGATATTTCTTTAGACGCAAACCTGTATCAGGATTTGGATCTTGATTCGATTGATGCGGTAGATTTAGTGGTTAAATTACGCGAAATCACTGGTAAAAAAATCAGCCCGGATGCGTTTAAAGCGGTGCGTACTGTCGAGGATGTTGTCGAAGAAGTTTATAAACTCGTTCACAGCAATTAATGAAAACCGCTCTGCGTTTATTAATCAGTGGCTTACTGATTGCCTACCCTCTGATGGTTTGGTGGTTTGCGCAGAACGGCCTGACAAACTGGCTGCTACTGGCACTGATTACCTTACTGAGTTTAAGCATTGTTGCCCAGGGTATTGGTCATCCCAGAAGCTGGGTTTCAATGGCCGTGTTATTGGTCGTTTCCGTAACGGCTATTTTTGCTGACCAGCTGACAGGTGTGTTGTTCTATCCGGTCTGGATGAATGCGGCATTGCTGCTGGTTTTTGTTGCGTCCTTATGGCGCAAACCGTCGGTAATAACCCGCTTAGCGACGCTGATGGAAGGCTCATTGTCTGAGAAGGCCGTTGCTTACACTGAAAAAGTGACCATGGTCTGGGCCGTATTTTTCCTTATGAATGGTGCTATTGCGCTGGCGACGGCAGTTCATGGTGACATTGAGCTTTGGACGCTATACAACGGCTTTATATCTTACGTGCTGATTGGGTTACTTTTTGTGGTTGAGTGGAGTGTGCGGCGTGTTGTTAAAAACAAGCACTGAGCAATGGGAGCTGCAATGGCTGCGCCCGGATGCAAAACTAGCCTCAATTAACGGCAAACCCATTAGTGTGTCAACCTGGCTTCAGGATGTGGCTGCCGCTACTCATTGGCTTAATGAGCAGAAAGGCGATACGTTACTTTATCAGCGTGACTGGTATCGTTTTAGTGTTTGGTTCTTCGCGCTGCTAGAGAGTAAAAAGCGAATTATTCTGCCAGCTAATGATAAGCCTGCGACCCTGTCAGAGCTATCATCTCAGTATGCATTCAGAGTACCGGAAGAATTACCCTCCAAAGGGCGTTCTGATGCGCCTTCTTTGATCTTAAAAGGTGACTTAGACTCCCCTCTGACCTTTTTCACCTCCGGTAGCAGTGGCAAACCTAAAGCAGTAGAAAAAACGCTCAGACAGTTATGGCTGGAAGTAGAGACGCTGGAGCAAACCTTTGCAGATAAACTAGGCCAGACGGATATTCTGGCCACGGTGACTCATCAGCATATTTACGGGCTTTTGTTTACAGTTCTATGGCCTCTTGCAGCCGGGCGTTCGGTAACATTACCTTTAGTCGATTACCCTGAGCAATTGCAGCAACTATTGGCGAAAGCTGACGGTCGGCGTTACGCTTTGGTAAGCAGTCCTGCACACTTGCAGCGTTTGGATAACTTGCCACAGCTGGCGCAGCATAAAAATGCTTTGACCATGGTCTTTTCGTCAGGTGGACCGTTGCCGGGCTCAGTTCCTAACAACTTCGCTGACAATGAACTGCAGGCCCCCATTGAAGTGTACGGCAGTACGGAAACCGGAGGTATAGCCTGGCGGCAGCGTAATCCGGGTGCTTCAGATAGTTTCAAGCCTCTGGCAGGCATAGAGGTGAGCTGCGACAACAACGATATACTGGTTATTCAGTCACCGTATCTTAAAGAGCCACAAAGGCCGTATACTACAGAAGATAAAGTTCAGCTTCAGGGGCAGGGGTGTTTTCTGTTACTCGGACGCCAGGACAGAGTCACTAAAATTGCTGAAAAGCGAGTATCGCTGAATGAAGTCGAGCAGTTTATTCAGCAGCACGAATGGGTCGAGTCAGCCAAAGCTTGTGTGTTACATAGCCCTCGTGTTGAGTTGGGTTTGGTGTTAGTGCTGAACTCCGCCGGCAATGCAGAACTTAATGCCCAGGGGCGTTTTAAAGTGCGTCAGGAGTTGCGGCATCATTTACAGCAGCGCTTTGAAAAAGTTGTTGTACCTAAACGTTTTCGTTATGTGGCGCAGCTACCTTATAACGGCGCCGGCAAAGTCACTCAGGCTGACCTACAGGCGTTGTTCGAAGAGGAAAAGTAGAGAGATTATGCAGACTCAACTACCTAAGTTTATTCGCTTCTCCGAAAGCGCCGGTGAGAATGAAAAGCCGGCACTTAATGGACAGTTTCAATTAGAAGCAGATTGTATTTATTTGCAGGGTCATTTTCCTTCAGCGCCCATTTTACCCGGGGTCGCACAACTTGACTGGGTGGTGCAGCTTGCCGCTGAGCATTGGTCAACACCCACCTCAATTCAACGCATTGAAGTCCTCAAGTTTAACGACATGATTTTACCCGGGGCGACGGTTGACTTGTTCATTGAGAGAAAACGCGAAGACTGCGTTACCTTTAAATATTCTGACGGTGATAAAGCGCTGTCTTCCGGACGCCTGGTGTTTAATTAATATGTCTCAGTATTGCTTTCTTATTCCTATTTATAATCACGATAAAACCATTACGGCAACGGTTGAGCGACTGCTGCCTTACGAGTTGCCAATTATTATTGTTGATGACGGCTCAAATGTTCATACCAAAGAAGTTCTGGCAACTTTAGCGGAAGAGCATAAGTCACTTGTACTACTGCACACGCTTCCCGAAAATAGTGGAAAAGGCGGGGCGGTTATGGCCGGGTTTCATTTGGCGGCTGAAGAAGGTTTTACTCACGCGTTGCAAATAGACGCTGATGGCCAACATGACAGTAATGAAATTCCTGAGTTTTTAGCTTTGTCGAAACAGAACCCCGGCGCGCTGATAAGCGGGTTTCCGCAGTATGATGACAGCATGCCGACCAGCCGACGCATTGGGCGCAAGATCACTCACTTTTGGGTGCACATCGAAACTTTATCGATGCAGATAAAGGATACTATGTGTGGTTTTCGGGTATATCCCTTGTACCAGACAGTGGGTTTAATAAAGCGTCGCGATATTGGCACACGCATGGACTTCGATATTGAAATTATGGTGCGCCTATACTGGGCCGGAACACCAGTTTTGTTTATTCCAACCAAGGTGATTTACCCACAAGGCGGACAGTCACACTTCAGAGCACTTCAGGATAACCTGAAAATTTCCTGGCTGCATACACGCTTGTTTTTTGGCATGTTGCCACGCATTCCGCTTTTATTACTGCGTAGGTTTAAACGTTAATTATGGTGGAGAAGCATTGGGCGAAAAAGAAAGAGCGCGGCAGCTACTGGGGCATCGTTATTGTTCTTCGAGCCTATCAGTACGGCGGCCACTGGTTAATGCGGCTGATTTTAGCGCCAGTGATCACTTACTTCTTTTTGACCGGAGGCGCTCCTCGCAGGGCGTCTCTGGACTTCCTTCGTCGTGTGCATTCATTTGCTGGTGAACAGTCTCCTTTTGTTGCCGAGCCGGGATGGCGCCAAAGTTGGTACCATTTTTGGCAGTTTGGCCTGCACGCTCTGGCAAAAATTGATGCCTGGGTCGGTAAGGTTTCTAAAAACCAGGTTCGTAACTGTGGTGACACCCACTTTGACGATTTAGAAAAACAACCTAAGGGCGGCATTCTTATCGGTAGTCACCTGGGTAACCTGGAGGTTGCGCGAGCGCTGGCTTCAAAAAAATATACCCGGCGCATGAATGTACTGGTGTTTACACAACATGCGCAGTCGTTTAACCGCGCATTAAAAAACGTTAACCCGAAAGTTGATATTGACCTTATTCAGGTGACCGACATTGATATGGGACTGACCATATTACTGAAAGAGCGCATTGAACAAGGTGAGTTTGTGGTCATTGTAGGGGACAGAACCTCGGTGACTCAGCCCGGGCAGACCATAGATCAGGAGTTTTTAGGTAAGCCGGCTGCATTTGCCTTAGGGCCCTGGATATTGGCCAGTGTGTTAGAATGCCCCGTATACTTTTTATTCTGCTTAAAGAACTCCGATGACGGACATTACGATTTATATCTCAACCATGCGTGTGACCAACTGAAGCTACCGAGAAAAAGCAGGCGGGAGGCTTTGCAGCCAGTTCTGAAAGCTTACAGTGAAACACTGGAGAAATTAGCAATACGCTACCCTTATCAGTGGTTTAATTTTTTTGATTTCTGGAAGAAGGACAGTCAGTAGTATGACGACATCGATTATAGCCTTTGGTGGCCGCCCGTTGACCATTAAAGACGTGGTAGAAATAGCCAATGGCAAAGCGCAGGTCGCATTAAGCGATGCGCCGGAGTTTGTCGAAAAAGTCGATGCCGGTGTCCGTTTTCTGGATGAATTACTTGAGCAGGACGGTGTTATTTACGGCGTAACAACGGGGTATGGCGACAGCTGCACCGTAACGGTACCGGAGAACTTAGTTAATGAATTGCCCATTCACCTTACGCGTTTTCATGGTTGCGGCCTGGGAGATACCTTTGATGAGCAGGAAACCCGTGCCATTCTGGCAGCGCGCTTAAGTTCGCTGGCTCAAGGTTATTCCGGTGTCAGCTGGGAGTTGCTGGAGCGCCTGGTGGTGATGCTGAACGAAAACATGCTACCGCTTATTCCAAAAGAAGGTAGCGTAGGTGCCAGCGGCGATCTAACGCCTTTGTCGTACATTGCCGGTGCGCTTATTGGTGAGCGAGACGTGCGTTTTCGCGACAAAGTGATGAACAGTGCAGAAGCTTTTAAAGAGCTTGGCATGTCGGTTCACAAACTGCGGCCTAAAGAAGGCCTGGCCATTATGAACGGTACTGCTGTAATGACTGCATTGGCTTGCCTGGCCTGGGACAGAGCGGAGTATATAACCCGGTTATCCAGCCGTATTACTTCTTTGGCGAGCATAGCCCTGGAAGGAAACAGTAACCATTTTGATGACCTGCTGTTTGCCGTGAAACCCCATAAAGGGCAGCAACAGGTAGCCAGCTGGATCCAGCAAGACCTGAACCATGTGGAGCACCCGAGAAATTCATCGCGCCTGCAGGACCGTTATTCCATTCGCTGCGCCCCTCATGTTATCGGCGTACTGAAGGACAGTTTACCCTGGTTTCAAGAAACCATAGAAAATGAATTAAACAGCGCCAATGACAACCCCATTATTGACGGTCTGGGAGAGCATGTTCTGCATGGTGGGCATTTCTATGGCGGTCATATTGCTATGGTAATGGACTCGATGAAAACGGCTGTGGCGAACCTGGCGGACCTGCATGATCGGCAAATGGCGCTGCTGATGGACACGAAAATGAACCACGGTTTGCCCTCTAATTTGTCTGCGGCAGAAGGCGAGAGAACATCCATTAACCATGGCTTTAAAGCGGTGCAAATTGGCTGCTCAGCCTGGACCGCCGAGGCATTGAAATTAACCATGCCCGCCAGTGTCTTTTCGCGTTCAACTGAGTGTCATAACCAGGACAAAGTGAGCATGGGTACTATTGCTGCCCGTGACTGTATTCGTATTCTGGAGCTGACCGAACAGGTGGTTATCGCAACCTTGCTGGCAGCTTATCAAGGCGTTGAGTTGCGCAAGCGCATAGCAGAGAAGCCTGTGAGCCCATCGTCTGGTGTTGTTGAAATGCTTGAAAGCCTGGCCAGCCAGTTTGACCTACTGACGGAAGACCGTCAGTTAGAGCCGGAGTTACGCTATTGGCTGACCCAGTTACGATTAAAAGTCTGGAACTTGTATCAGGAGCCAGCATGAAACAAGCCAGTTTGACTATTGATGTTCCCTTTTTCGATGTCGACGCCATGCACGTTGTCTGGCATGGGCATTACATAAAATACATTGAAATGGCGCGCAGCGAGTTGTTGCGTACCTTCAATTATGACTATCCGGATATGGAAGCCAATGGTCATTTGTGGCCAATTGTCGACTTACGCTTAAAGTACGTTGCGTCGGCTACTTACGGACAGCACATAAGGGTTACTGCCACTCTGGCTGAGTGGGAACACCGACTGAAGATGAATTATGAAATTCGCTGCGTTGAAAGTAACGAGCTATTAACCAAAGCCACCAGTGTGCAGGTAGCCGTGTGTAAAAAAACGCGCGAAATGCTGTTTGAATCCCCTGACATTGTGTTTGAAAAGCTGGGGGTTGAGCGCTCATGATGCGTTTATTGGTGACAACGGTGTTCTTTATGGTCTCAGCAGTTACTTCTGCCGAGGACGATAACTCGTTAAAGGCGCTGTCGGCATTAGAGAAGCAATCAGAGCCGTTGCCGCTGTCGCTGGACTTCCATCAGAAAAAACAGTTGTCAGGGCTGCCTAGGCCTTTGGTGAGTTCGGGGCAACTGGATATTAGTACGGATGAAATTATCTGGACAACCGAGCAACCTCAACAGCAGGAATTGACCATAAACCGTCAGGGTATTTTTGAGCAGGGCGGTGCGGAGTCGATAAGTGGCAGTGACACCATTGCGCAGTTGTTATTGGCTATTTTGCAACAGGATGAAGCGGTGCTTAAGCAGCAATTCAACCTGTCGGTAGAGCAAGAGTGTGTGGTGATGGTGCCAAAAGCAGACGCGCTGGCCAGTGTGATTGAAAAAATCCACAGCTGTGGAGATGATCGCGTTGAACTTGTGGAGTTGTTTGAGCAAAACGGTAACACCACCCGTATTGAACTGAGCCAAAGGTAACATGGAATGAAAGGCGCACGCGCCGCTAGGGCGCCTCGATTACTGCTGCTGTTTGCTTTCATTGCTATTGTGGTATCGGGGCTTGTTATGCAGTTGCCGAATACGCAATGGAGCAGCAGTCTGGCAGACGCTCTGCCTAATGAAGTCTCTGATCTGCAGCGCAGTTATTTAAAAAGCCAGCAACCTAACTCGCAGCAATTGTTGCTGGGGTTTGAATCGAAGCAGCATTCCAAAACTGAGATTCTTAAGGTTGTGCAGGAGCAGTTACGTCAGCTGTTCCACGTAGAACCCACCCTACAGCTGGCTGAGATGACAAACCCAAAAGCGGTATTGTCATTTTATCAACAGCAGGCAGGACGACTAGCAACGTTTCGTGACAGGCAAATGCTTGCAAGTGGTGACTATGAAGCGTTGGTTGCTCGCGCCCAAAAAACCTTACAAAGTCCCGCCCCAGTTTTAACACCGCTGCGAAGCGATCCGCTATTACTGACACAGCGCTTTATACAGCAATTACCAGACTTAATGCCGGGGTATGAGAGCCACGGCGGGCTTTATACTCGTTCGTCAGAATCAACCCGGCAGGTATTGGTACCGCTGCGTATTGCAGGCGATGCGTTAAGCGTGAACCAGTCCGGGCAGTCCGTTAAGGCAATAAATGACTTTACCAGTAAAGTTACTGAGCAGTTGCCCGGTATTCAGCTCTATAAAAGTGGATTGCTGTTTCATTCCGATGCGGCAGCAAAACAGGCCAAAAAAGAAATGACCTGGTTTGGTGGGCTGTCTCTTCTGGTGGTACTGGCTCTGTTACTCTGGGTTTTCCGTTCGGGGCAGCAGTTGTTCTATACGCTGCTGTTGCTGGGTGTGTCGGCAGCGACGGGTCTATTGGTCACTTTGTTACTAAGCTCCCGGCCGCATGTGCTGATGTTGGTGTTTGCGACCAGCTTTATCGGCCTGTGCATTGATTACGTTATTCATGGCTTCATTGCCCGCAGTCATGGGAAAACGGCCTGGTCAGCACTGAAACCGGCTTTATGGCTCAGCGGTTTAACCACTGTTTTAGGTTATGTCTTACTTCTGCTGCTGCCTTTACCTTTATTGCAGCAATTAGGCATTTTTATGGCAGTGGCCTTAATCACTGCTATGACTCTGGTGGTGACGACGTTGCCATGGTTGCCGGAGCCAAAAGAGCCTGCCCCACGCTGGCAGCAGTTCTGCCTCAATATGACCAAGCTTTACCGGCAGATGCGTAACAAAACCACAACACATTGGTTAAGTGCTATGGCTCTGACCACCCTGGGCTTGCTGGTGTGGTCATTTACCGCTAATGATAACGTCCGGTTACTGGCCAGTTCTCCGGAGTCGTTGCTGCAGCAGGAAAACCATTTGCGGGAAACCACCGACTTTTATTTTCAGCCCGATGTACTGTTGGTGGCTGGCGAAACGAAGCAGCAAGCGCTAGAGCGTACCGGCGACTTAGCCAACTTGAACGGCAGCGTCAGTCTTTACGATTACGTGTTGCCGGTGTCAGAACAGCAACAAGTGGTGGAAGGTCAGCAAAGCCTTTTTAAAAGCCAGGCCGGCGAAGGCTATCTGCAATGGTTGGGTATCGACGCGCCTGCATTCAACGGCGCCCCCCAGAAACACCCTTTAGAAAACCAGTTCTTATACCCAGCCGAAGCAGGCTGGATGAGCGTTGTCCGGCTAAAACAGCCATTTAGTTCGGGTGATATTAAAGAGATACCAGGCAGACTGGAGCATTTTAACCCCATTGAGCATGCATCAGACGCATTGACCGAATATCGGCATTCCATGCAGCTATGGCTCATTGCTTTACTGATCGTTTCTTTACCCATACTGGCGCTATTTTTACGCTCACAACAGAGTCATAAGCAGCGTGTTCAGGCGGCATGGCAGGTTACCTGTGTTATGACGCTATCGGTCGCAACAGCGTTGCTGCTGGCTCAGCTAATACAACCTCTGAACTTGTTTCATTGTATTGGCGCTATGTTCGTATTGGTGCTCAGTATTGACTACGGCGTTTTCTGCGCCGGCCGTTTAAAGCGACAGCATGCGCTGCAGGCCATTTATCTGTCAGCTTTCACTACCATGGTGGCTTTTGGTGCCTTAAGTTTCAGCTCAACGCCAGCCATTGCTGCTTTCGGTATTATTGTTTTAATTGGGGTCTTTATGAGTGCCCTGTTCAGTCCGTTGATAATAGAGTCGCCTGATAGCTAAGGAAAGAATCATGCAGGAATCGGTTTATGATGTGGCAATTATTGGTGCAGGGCCCGCAGGGGCAACTGCTGCTGCCATGTTGGCAAAGGCTGGAAAGAATGTGTTGGTGGTTGAGAAACAGGAGTTTCCGCGGTTTTCTATTGGCGAAAGCCTGCTGCCCCAGTGCATGACCTTTATTGAAGAAGCCGGGTTGCTGGACACGGTGCTGGAAAACGCAGAGCGGCTGGGGTTCCAGTACAAGGAAGGTGCCGCTTTTTATTATAACGGCAATAAAGTGGACTTTGACTTCCGCAAAAAATCCAGTGAAGGGCCGGGCACCACTTATCAGGTGAAACGTGAGCATTTTGATCAGTTACTGGCGCAGGGCGCGGCAGAGAAAGGTGCAGAAGTCAGACACGGTATTGCGCTGGAAGCCATTGATTTTAGTGACCCGGATGCGGTTAAATTGAGCTTGTCCAGCACCACCGGGAAGACGGAATCAAAAGCTCGTTTTGTGCTGGATGCCAGTGGTTTTGGTCGAGTACTGCCGCGCTTATTGTCGTTAGAGTCGCCGTCGGACTTTCCAGTGCGCCAGGCCGTTTTCTGTCATGTGAAATCTGAACTTACTGGCGGACACTTCGACCGAACTAAAATTCTCATCACGGTGCACCCACGGAACCCTGAAGTTTGGTACTGGCTCATTCCTTTTGCAGATGGTACCGCCAGTATTGGTGTTGTTGGTGCCAGTGAGTACTTTGCAGAAAATGACAGCGAAAAAGAAGCGCTGTGGAAATTGGTGGCAGACGAGCCTTACCTGCTTGAAGTGTTAGGCGAATACAAGGTAGTTCGTGCTGAACAGCGTATTACTGGCTATTCAGCCAATGTGGATCGTCTCTATGGCGACCGGTTTGCGCTGCTCGGTAACGCCGGTGAATTTTTAGATCCGGTTTTTTCTTCGGGGGTGACCATTGCAATGCAGTCTTCATCGCTGGCGGTGCCGTTGGTGTTAAAAGAGCTGAATAACGAACCCCAGGACTGGCAGAAGCAATACAGTGACCCTTTGCGTGTCGGTATTACAACCTTTCGCACTTTTGTAAAGGGTTGGTATGATACACGCTTTCAGGATGTCATTTTTTATCCTGACCAGCAGCAACAGGTGAAAGCGATGATTTGCTCAATTCTGGCTGGCTACGCATGGGATACCAACAACCCTTATGTTCGCGATAGCGAGCGGCGCTTGAACGTATTGGCGGAGCTATGCAGCTAGTATCTCTTAAAGGCGTTTTCTTACTACTGGTAATGACCATCCTTGCCGGTTGCCAGTCGTTGAGTGGGCATTCCGTTCAGGTGCCTGTTGCTGACGGGAGTTACCAACTGCAGCACAGCTGGCCGGAAAAGCCTGTGCAGCTATGGCAGAAGGTAGAGTGGCAAAAAGGGCAGCAGCAACGCACTTTTATGGTTTCGGCTGTTTTTGATAATGAGCGATTGTTGTTGGTTGCGTTGTCTCCACTTGGACATGAATTATTTCGCAGCGAGATTACTCAAGCGAACGGACTGAGCTTTAAGGGCAGTGAAGCTTTTGACGATGCGCGCCTGGCTCTGCAGGTATGGGCAGATTTGCAAATGGCGCTGTGGCCGCTCGATTTTGTTAATTCAAATTTAGACGGTATGAGCTTACAGACCACCCAGACAAAACGTGAACTTTGGCATAACGGCCAGTTGCTATGGTCAGCAGCTAATGACGATGCCAGTCTGCAACGGGTTATTCAGAATAAATCCATGGGTTATCAATTGGTGATAACAACCCTAGAGTATGAGCTATTAGAAACTGATGACAGTAACACTGAGTGAACCGGGCGCTATTTGTGCGTCGGGCCACAATTGCGAGACCATTTGGCAGGCAGCACTAACGGGCGAGCAGGCCGGCTTGAGGGCGTCTGCTTTCGTTACCAACGATGGCACTTCGCTATTTGCCGGGCAGGTAGCGGATGACAAACTGCCAAATATAGACAGCCTGCCGCCGGCAATGCGAACCCGGAATAATCAGTTGGTTGCGGCGGCCTTACAGCAAATTAAAGAGCCACTGCAGGCGCTGATAAATAAGCTGGGCTCTGATCGAGTAGGCGTGATTCTGGGCACCAGTACATCGGGCATAGCTTCGGGTGAAGAAGCGTTAGCACATGATGAAACAAAAGGTGGCCTGCCTGACTCGTTTTATTACGCCATGCAGGAAATGCTCGCACCGGCAGAAAGTGTTGCTGAATTAATGGGTATTACCGGTCCGGTTTACAGCCTTTCTACGGCCTGTTCGTCCAGTGCCCGTGCCTTTATGAGTGGCCGATCTTTATTGCGCTCAGGTATGGTCGATGCAGTGGTTGTTGGCGGTGTCGATTCTCTTTGTCAGCTGACTTTAAATGGTTTTAAAGCGCTGGAATCGACGTCGACGGGGCGCTGTAACCCCTTTAGCGCGAATCGCGATGGTATTACTATTGGTGAAGCTGCCGGGTTATTTATAGCAACCCGTACAGAAGACAATTTACAACCGTCCTTGGTAACTTTAACTGGTGCCTGCGCTACGTCCGATGCTCATCATATGTCCGCACCACACCCTGAAGGGCGTGGCGCCTTAGCGGCTATGCAGGGGGCGTTGTCAGATGCTGAACTGAGTGCCGAGCAGCTTAGCTACATCAACCTGCATGGCACGGCCACACCACTGAACGACAAAATGGAAGCTTTTGCAGTGAATGAACTGGGTGCTTCGCAGGTTCCGGCCAGTTCTACAAAGGCGCTGACCGGGCATACCTTAGGTGCCGCCGGTGCTATTGAAGCGGTGTTCTGCTGGCTGGCGCTTACTCAACAAAACGGGCTGCCAAAGCATGCCTGGGACGGCGTCAAAGATTCGGATATAACGGATATTAATTTATACCAGGGTGACTCATGGCAGATCCCTGTTGAGCATTGTCTGAGTAACTCCTTTGCCTTTGGTGGAAACAATGTTTCCCTGGTTTTTAGCCGAGGAAAGCAACATGGCGCATAATTTAGACGAGCTGATAAAGCACCAACCCCCCATGCGGCTGATTGATGAGCTGTGCTGGGCCGAACCCGGCAAGGGACAGTGTCGGCTAACGGTCAGTAGCGATAATTTGTTTTACAGCGAATCGCTTCAGGGTTTACCGGCGCATGTTGGCATTGAACTTATGGCACAAAGCATCGCCGCTGTTGCGGGATACCAACATAAAGCCGCCGGTGGTGAAATTAAGCTGGGCTTTCTACTGGGAAGCCGAAAATATCAGTGCGATATTGCCAGTTTCAAACTGGGCGAACGATACGATGTGTTCGTTGAAGAGTTGCATGTTGAGTCGTCCGGGCTGAGTGTTTTTGCGTGTGACATTCGCCATGGCGATAAGGTGATTGCACAAGCCCGGCTGAATGTTTATCAGCCCCCGGATGAAAATGCATTTATAGAGGAAAATTATGGTTAAAGGTATGGCTGAACGAGTGCTTGTCACGGGTTCCGGTAAAGGGATTGGTCGGGCAATTGCGCTGCAACTGGCTAAAGATGGCTTTGATCTGGCCATTCATTGTCGCTCAGACAAAACATCGGCGGAACAGGTTGTAGAAGAAGTTAAAGCACTGGGTCAACAGGCGTCTTTACTGGTGTTTGATGTTAGTGACCGCGAAGCTGCCCGACAGGCGATAGAACAGGATATTGCAGATAACGGCGCTTATTATGGTGCGGTGTGTAATGCCGGCATCACCCGCGACGGCGCTTTCCCTTCACTAACGGAAGATGACTGGGACAGCGTGCTGCAAACTAACCTGGGCGGTTTTTATAATGTGCTGCACCCGTTAATTATGCCCATGATCCAGCAGCGCCGGGGCGGCCGTGTGGTCACTATTGCTTCGGTTTCCGGTATTGCCGGTAATCGTGGGCAGGTTAACTATAGCGCTTCTAAGGGCGGGGTTATTGCGGCGACTAAAGCCTTATCGCTGGAGCTGGCTAAGCGCAAAATTACCGTTAATTGTGTAGCTCCGGGACTGATTGAAACAGACATGACCGGTGAGCTCGAGCATGAGAAAGACATTTTATCCATGATACCCATGCGCCGTGCGGGTAAGCCGGAAGAAGTCGCGGGTTTGGTTGGCTATCTGTTCCAGCCGTCAGCCGCCTACATTACGCGCCAGGTTTTCTCGGTTAATGGTGGGTTAGTTTAATGAAACGTGTGGTCGTAACCGGTATGGGTTGTCTGACAGCTTTTGGTGACAACTGGTCAAGCTTTCGGAGTCGTCTGGAAAGCGGTAAAAATGCCGTAGTTAATATGCCCGAGTGGGAGCGTTTTGAAGGGTTGAACACACGCCTGGCAGCACCGATTCAGCCAGCGTTTAAAAAGCCTTCGCATTACTCCCGTAAAGCGGTGCGCTCCATGAGCGGCGTTAGCTTAATGGCCACCCGGGCAACCGAGTTAGCATTAACCGATGCCGGGCTACTGGAGCACCCTTGTATTAGTGACGGAAGCTGCGGTGTTGCTTATGGCTCTTCGACCGGAGATACCGAGCAGATGAAAATCTTCGGTAATATGCTGGAAAACGGTGATATGACCGGTCTGAATGCAACGACTTATATAAAGAGCATGGCTCATACCACGGCGGTTAATCTGGGCGTATTTTACGGCGTCAAAGGGCGGGTACATACCACAAGTTCAGCCTGTACATCCGCTTCTCAAGGTCTGGGTTATGCCTATGAAGCCATTCTTTACGGTCACCAGAAAGTCATGATAGCCGGTGGTGCAGAAGCCTTGTGTCCTTCTGAAGCTGTGGTGTTTGACACCTTATACGCGACCAGCACCCGCAATGAAGCACCAGAGCAGACGCCCCGACCTTTTGACAAAAATCGTGATGGACTGGTTATTGGTGAAGGTGCGGGAACCTTTATTCTTGAAGAACTGGACCATGCTCTGGAGCGTGGAGCGACAATTTACGCTGAGCTGGTTGGCTTTGGAACTAACTCGGATGGCGCCCATGTTACTCAGCCTACGGCGGAGACCATGGCGGTGGCAATGCAACTTGCGTTACAGCAAGCAAGCTTAGAACCGGAGCAGGTCGGTTATGTAAATGCGCACGGTACTGCTACCGATCGCGGCGATGTTGCTGAATCTAATGCTACCGCAAAGGTATTTAAACGCCCGGTGCCTATCAGTTCGCTGAAGAGCTACTTAGGCCACACTTTGGGAGCTTGTGGCACCATCGAAGCCTGGGCCAGCATTCATATGATGCGGGAGAACTGGTTCGCACCAACAGTGAACCTGACCGATATTGATTCGGAATGTGGCGACCTGGATTACATTACCGGACAAGCCCGAGAGATCGAGACAGACTATGTCATGACCAATAATTTTGCCTTTGGCGGCATTAATACCTCATTAATTTTTAAACGTTGGAATAACTCAAAATAATATAAGGAAATAGATAATGAAAAAGCTGTTTGTAGTTGCTGTTGTGGTATTGAGTTCATTGTTGTCATTGCAGGCGGAGGCTCGCAATGACTTAGTAACACTGGAGCTTAAGCCCGTAATGGAAAGTAATAAAGCGAAAGAGGCTTTGCTTGATGTTCCGGTCTACTTTGCTGGTCAGTCGCACCCGGAAGTGGCTCAGTCAATGGGTGTTGTCACAACCAGCCGTAAGACGAATGCGCTGAATAAATCTGACCGTGAAGCTTGTGAATGGGTTTTGTTGTCGGCATTGAAAGTGCTGCAAGACAACGCGCGTGATAACGGTTACGATGCAGTCATTAACATTAAATCAAATTATGAGCATAATGAGTTCAGCAGTGCCGAAGAGTTTCAGTGCGGCGCTGGCTTTTTAATGGCTGGTGTAGCCTTAAAAGGTGAAGTGGTTAAATTCAAATAAGGATAATAACAATGAAATACCTACTGGGAGCAGTGGCAGTCAGTTTGCTGACAGCCTGCTCACAAAATGTTGAAACAGAACAAGAGGCGAATACGCAATCTATGTCGTATCCGGAGACGCGTAAAGGCGATGTGGTTGATACCTACTTTGGAACCGAAGTAGCAGACCCGTATCGTTGGTTAGAAGATGACCGTAGCGAAGAGACAGAAAACTGGGTTAAAGCTCAGAATGAAGTGACTTTCGCACACCTGGAGTCCATCCCATATCGCGAAACGATAGAAAAGCGTCTGACCGAATTGTGGAACTACGAGAAAATCAGCGCACCGTTTAAAGAAGGTGATTACACTTACTTTTACAAAAACGACGGCCTGCAAAACCAGTATGTGGTGTATCGCCAAAAAGGTGATGAAGAGCCGGAAGTGTTTCTGGACCCGAATACTTTCAGTGAAGATGGCACGACTTCGCTGGCGCAATTAACCTTCTCTGACGACGGTTCGCTAGCGGCTTACTCAATTTCTGAAGGTGGTAGCGACTGGCGTAAAATTATCGTCATTGATGCCGAAACCAAGGAACAGCTGGAAGATCCTTTAGTGGATATTAAATTCAGCGGTATTTCCTGGGTAGGCAATGAAGGTTTCTACTACTCCAGTTATGACAAGCCAGAAGGCAGTGAGCTTTCGGCAAAAACCGATCAGCATAAACTTTATTACCATGAGTTGGGCACGGACCAGTCTGACGACAAGTTGGTGTTTGGTGGAACGGATGCGGAGAAACACCGCTATGTTGGTGGCTCAGTAACCGATGATGATCGTTATTTACTCATTTCAGCGGCTAACTCAACGTCGGGTAATAAACTGTTTTTAAAGGACCTGACCGATGAAGACAGTGAACTGGTTACCGTTCTTGATCATACCGACTCTGATACTCGTGTATTAGATAACGACGGTTCAAAGCTTTACCTGGTGACGAACCTCGATGCGCCAAACCAGCGCGTTGTGACCGTTGATGCCAGTAATCCAACGCCTGAAAACTGGGAAAACTTTATTCCAGAAACTGAAAACGTGTTGAGCGTATCAACCGGTGCAGGTTATATCTTTGCCGAGTACATGGTCGACGCCGTGGCTCAGGTTAAGCAATATGCCTATAACGGCGATATGGTTCGCGAAGTGCAGCTTCCGGGTGTGGGCAGTATTGGTGGCTTCTCAGGTAAAAAAGAAGCGGATGAGTTGTACTACACTTTTACCAACTACAGCACACCGTCAACGATTTATAAATTCGACCCTGATCAGGGCGGCTCTGAAGTTTATGCTGAATCCGGTGCTGATTTTGATTCTGCCAACTACGAATCAAAGCAGGTCTTTTATACTTCCAAAGATGGTACCGAAGTACCTATGATCATCACCTACAAAAAGGGAACAGAGCTGGATGGCTCTAACCCAACAATTTTGTACGGTTATGGTGGTTTTAATATTAGCCTGACACCTTCATTCAGTATTGCTAACGCAGCCTGGTTAGAAATGGGCGGTGTTTACGCTGTCGCTAACCTGCGTGGCGGTGGTGAATACGGTAAAGACTGGCATAAAGCGGGTACTAAGCTGCAAAAGCAAAACGTTTTTGACGACTTTATCGCAGCAGCTGAGTACCTGATTGATGAGAAATACACATCGTCTGAGCAATTGGCGGTTCGTGGCGGCTCTAATGGTGGCTTGCTAGTCGGCGCGGTTATGACTCAGCGGCCGGAACTCTTTGCCGTTGCATTGCCTGCAGTAGGTGTTCTGGACATGCTTCGCTATCACACCTTTACTGCCGGCGCTGGCTGGGCGTATGACTACGGTACAGCGAACGACAGCGAAGAGATGTTTGAGTATTTGCTGGGTTACTCGCCGGTTCACAACGTGGAAGAAGGCGTGGCTTATCCGGCAACGCTGATCACTACGGGTGACCATGATGACCGCGTGGTTCCTGCGCATTCATTTAAGTTTGCTGCAGAACTTCAGGACAAAGCGGGCGGCGAAAACCCTCAGCTTATCCGTATTGAAACCAATGCCGGGCATGGTGCTGGTACACCGGTGTCAAAAACCATTGAACAGTATTCAGACATATTCGGCTTTACTCTGTATCACATGGGGTTTGAACAACTTCCTGAATAACCACTGACTCGCAAAGGTTTCGTTGTAATTGACGGAACCTTTGCGTCATTCTTTCGCTATTTTTCACACTTTCCGTTAATCTCTTCCCTTATCATTCTCGTATAATGAGGATTCAATAATGACGAGCGATTTTAATATTATGTGGGTAGTTGGCGCACTGATTGTCGTACTGTTGCTGATCGCTTCAGTGCGCATTGTTCCGCAGCAAAGCGTTTACCTGGTCGAATTGTTCGGTCGTTACCGCCGTATGCTGACGCCCGGTCTTAACTTTATCATTCCGTTGATTGAGCAAGTTGCTCATAAACAGTCAATGAGAACACGTCAGTTGGACGTTGATGTTGAAACTAAAACCAATGACAACGTATTTGTTATTGTCCGGGTGTCCGTGCAGTATCGCGTGAGTAATGAAACCTCAGTTTATAATGCCTTTTATCAACTGGAAAACCCCGAGTGGCAAATGCAGTCGTATGTGTTTGATACGGTGCGCGCGCAAATTCCTAAGCAGAACCTGGATGCGGTGTTCGATAATAAAGACTCTATTTCTAAAGATGTAAAAGAGCAGTTGCGCGATACCATGGAAGAGTATGGGTTTGAAATTATTGCGTCGCTAGTGACCGACATTGACCCGGATCAGTCCGTTAAAGATTCAATGAATCAAATTAACGCCGCAGAACGAGAGCGTCGTGCAGCGGAGCATAAAGCGGAAGCTGAAAAAATTATGCTGGTGAAGCAGGCCGAAGCGGATAAAGAGTCTAAAATATTGCAGGGGCAGGGCATCGCCGGTCAGCGTTTAGCCATAGCAGAAGGTTTACGTGACTCTATTGCCATGGTCACTGATCAGGCAAACGATATTACTTCTAAGGACGTTATTGATTTGCTCAAATTTACTAACTACGTCGATGTACTGGGCTCTTTCGATACAGCTGCCAGTAAAGTGATAATGTTGCCGCAGCCGACAGGCCAGCTGGACTCTTTATCGTCGGATATTTTAAGCGCAATGGAAGCGGCTAAAGACAGTAAAAAAGATGGCTGAAACTTTTCCGTTACTGGCAGCTCAACCCATTTATGACAATAAAAACCGCTTTTATGCGGTAGAGCTGCTTTATCGTAGTGCGCTGAACTTAACCGCCGAGACGGTCGGCGATACAGCGGCTACCAGCGAGGTTGTCTTTAACCTTTGTGCGGGCATAACCACCCAAACTGAGCAGTACGATGCTACAGCATTTATCAACGTTTCCAGTGAGTTTTTAGTCTCCCAAAGCTTTCTTCCCATTGAGCCGGACAAAGTGGTTATTGAGCTGGTGGAGCGAATCAAACCGACCAGAGCCGTCGTTAATGCAGTGGCGCGTTGGTACGAAAAAGGTTTTCGCTTCGCGTTGGATGACTTCGAATTCGACCCTGCCTGGGAGCCTCTGCTGAAGTATGCGTCTTACATCAAAGTGGACGTTTCGACTCTAACGCTGGCACAGGCTAAAGCTTTTAAACAAAAGCTTTCCGGATTCAAAGGAAAGTGGCTGGCTGAGCGGGTGGAAGACGAAGCGACCAAGCAAGCTTATGAAGCCCTGGGTTTTGAGCTGTTTCAGGGCTATTATTTTGCGAAACCAACCGTGGTTTACGGAACTCGGTTAGAGCCTTCCTCTTTGCAACTGGCGAAGATACTATCGCTTTGCTTTGAAAAAGAACCCGATTTAACCGAACTTTCTCAGGTCATTTCAGAAGATCCTAAGTTGTCAGTGAGTCTGCTTAAAATCGTTAACAGCCCTTTATACCCAACAGCGAGCCCTATTACCCGGGTTAAAGACGTTATTATGCGCCTGGGTATTGAGAAACTAAGGCGCTGGATAGCCCTCATTGGCTCGGTAACCGCAAGTAGCCCCGAGGCCTCCCGCATGGTCTTAGTTCGGGCGCAGATGTGTTATGAGCTGGCTAAACGGCAAAATTCGCCGGATATCGACCCGGATCAATGCTATTTCGTCGGGTTATTATCGGGTATCGATATTATGCTTGGGGTCGATAAGGCGTGTTTCTTTGAAAAGTTACCGCTGTCTGAACAAACAAAAATGGCGGTTGATGATTGTGCCGGACCAATGGGGCATTGCTTGCGTATTGCACTTAAGCTAGAGCAGTTAGTTCAGATGAAACAACAGCTCCATAAAGTCGATATCCGCTTATTAACCAGTTACAGAACGGTGTCGGCAAAAGTTCAGGAGCTGTTTAATACAATTTAAGCCTGGCTTTGTTTCGCTAATTGCTGAATTTTTCCGACGATTGCACGTAAACCGTTACCACGGGTTGGTGTAATGTGGTTTTCTAAATCCAGTTGCGCAAAGTAATGGTCGATATCAAATGCCAGAATTTGTTCAGGGGTTTTATTGTGGTAAGCCGCCATGACTAGGGTCAGCAGGCCTTGCACAATGACCGCGTCACTATCTACGTGCAGCAACAGCTTGCCGTCTTTTTCTTCGCTGATAAGCCAGACGTTACTTTGGCAGCCACGCACCAGATACTCTTCTTTATGCTGACTTTCCGGTAAACCGGGCAGAGCTTTACCTAAATCAATGATGTACTGGTAGCGTTGCTCCCAGTCATCTAAAAACTCTAAGTCATCAATGATTTCATCTGTGCTGGGTAAATTCATGCTGACCAATAACCTTCACTTATAAGTTAAAAGAGTAACTAATGTTAAAAGAAGACGCCGGCTTCAAGCTGAGCTTCTTCGCTCATCATGTCGCGTGACCAGGGTGGGTCAAAGACCAAATCAACTTTCACATTTTTAACGTGCGGTACCAAAGAAACGCGGTATTCCACATCACCCACAAGTACAGGTCCCATGCCGCAGCCCGGCGCAGTTAAAGTCATATCAATGGTGATGGTATGGGTGTCCTGATCAATGTCGACCTTATAAATAAGGCCCAGAGAAACCAGATTAATTGGAATTTCAGGGTCATAAATGGTTTCCAGAGCATCCCACACTTGTTGCTCCGATATTTTGCCGTCGTCTGGTACCGGAAAATCGAGCTTTTCGGGTTTGCGCCCAATAGCATCCGCGTCAGTACCGTCTATGCGCAGCATATTGCCCTGAAAGGTGACAGTATAATTACCGCCTAAATCCTGAGTAATGTTAACAAATTCACCCTTAGGAATTACTTTCGGTTCACCCGTTGGTACGCGACGTGCCTTAACTTCACGGGTGGTGGACACCATTTTCTGCTGCATAATTTAAACTTCCGTTACTGCACGTTGAAGCTTTCGCCACAACCACATTCGTTGACCACATTCGGGTTGTTGAACTTAACCACGCCGTTAATGCCTTCTTTTACGTAATCAATTTCGGTATTACGCACCAGTTCGAGTGCATTCGAGGCAATCGCGACCTTCAGGTTATCGTTAATATCGACAACTTCATCACCGTCTTCCAGTGCATCGGCCGAACTGAGTACATAGGCATAACCTGTGCAGCCACTCTGTTTAGTGGACAGCCGAATGAACTTACCTGGCTCGTCTTTTAAGCGCGACTCGAAATAACGTACGGCGCTTTCTGTCATCGAAATTAAGGACGATGATGGTACAAATGTTTCTACAGACATGAGTCTCCTCCTGCCATCAGGCTAGCATTAGACGAGCTTTTTTGATGCCTTCAAACAGCATTTCAACCTCGTCTAGCGTATTGTAAATGGAAAACGATGCGCGCGCAGTGCCCGGCACGTTCAGGCGCTTCATTAACGGCTGAGCGCAGTGATCACCCGTACGAATGGCAATCCCCTGTTTGTCGAGCAAAAAGCCAATATCGGCCGGATGCGCACCGTCTAAAATAAAGCTTAGCACGCCAATTTTCTTTGCGGCATGCCCAACAATGGTTAAGCCATCGGTTTGCTCGGCTAATTGTGTTGCTCGTGCCAGTAAAGCGGTTTCGTGAGCCAGAATGTCGGCTGCATCATATTGCCGGAGCCAGTTAATTGCTGCCGCCAGACCAATAGCACCGGCAATATTCGGCGTGCCGGCTTCCAGGCGGTTAGGTAATTCGCCCCAGGTGGCATCCTGGTAACTGACTGTCGCTATCATTTCGCCACCGACTAACCATATGGGCCAGTCTTTTAAAACTTCGTAGCAACCCCAAAGTACGCCGATACCGGTTGGTCCGAATACTTTGTGTCCGGAAAATGCGTAAAAGTCACAGCCAATGTCCTGCACATCAATAGCGCCATGTGCAACGCCCTGAGCGCCATCAATCATTACCAGTGCGTCTTTCGCCTTGGCGGCTGCAGTGAGCTCTTTAATTGGGTTAATGGTGCCAAGTGCATTTGAAATGTGCGGCATTGAAACGAAAGCCGTGTTCTCGCTCAACAGAGCATGAAACTGCTCGGTATTCAGCGAGCCGTCTTCGTTAATGGGCACTACTTTCAATGCTGCGCCCGAGCGTTTACAGGCTTGCTGCCAGGTCACCAAATTCGCATGGTGTTCCATCTCGGTAACCAGCACTTCATCACCGGCCTTTAGTCGTTGGGCAACGCCATTAGCGACTAAGTTAATGCCTTCGGTGGTACCGCTGGTCCAGATAACTTCTTCCTGACGGCTGGCATTTATATATTCCGCAACGGTCTTACGCGCTGCTTCATAACGCCGGGTCGCTTCATCGGACAGGTAGTGGGCACCACGATGAACGTTGGCATTACACTGAGTGTAGTAATCTGTCAGCGCGTTGATGACCGCCTGTGGCTTCTGGGTGGTTGCAGCGTTGTCCAGATAAACTAAAGGTTTACCATGAACCTGGCGGTGCAGTATCGGAAACTGCTCACGAATTTGCGCAACGTTCAGGCTCATTGCTGCTCCATCATACTTTCAAATCGTGTTTTCAATATGGGCTGTAACCAGTCAGCCAACGCTTTATTCGGCATTTGGAAAACCATCTCCTGCACGAAACCAAAGTTCAGCATCACCAAAGCCTGTTGCTTGTCGATGCCGCGCGTCAGCATGTAGTACAACGCTTCTTCATCAATCTCAGCCACTGTCGCACCGTGTGCGCACTGTACGTCGTCTGCGTAAATTTCCAGTTCCGGCTTAGTATTGATTTGAGCACCGCGCGTCAGCAGCAGGTTACGGTTATTCAATTCTGCCAGGGTTTTCTGCGCATGGCGGTGAATATGAATGCGTCCGTTAAATACCGCTTTTGCCCTATCACCAATAATGCCCCGGGCATTTTCTTCGGTAGTCCCGTTTGGTGATGCGTGCTCAATGGTGCTGTGTAAGTCGAAATGTTCACGCGGAGCCAGTAAATACACGTTATTAAATTTAGCAAACGCGTGCTCGCCAGCGTGTTCGATGTCTACGTCCAGGCGTGTCAGCTGACTGCCGTAGCCAATTAAGGTACTGTTCATTTTGGCATGGTCGTGCAGTTTAAAATGACTGCCGCCAATATGAATAGACTCACCTTCGTGCAGAGCAAAACGGTAGTGCTCTAAATTCGCTTTTTCGGCAATATCGTACTCCGCAAACGCTGTATTCAAGCTATTACCTGAACCGCTGCCATGCTCAATAATCGTTGCCTGAGCATTTGCACCAACACGTACCAGAGTGCGCTGGTGAGATTCGATACCGGCTGAAGCAAAGTTAACGATACGAATGGGCTGCTTGATTTTAGCGCCGGCGGCAATATCAATAACAACACCTTGCTGCGCCAATACATCATTAACCAGACCAAACAAATGATGGCTGGGTTTTACTTGCGCAAAAATCGCTTCTGCTGGCTCGCTTGGCGCGGAAAGCTCACTTATAGTAACGCCTTCCGGCAGCTGAAGCTTGCTGATGTCAGTACTCAGTTGGCCATCAACAAAAACCAGATCAAGGCTGTTCAGCCCCTCGATGAAAGGTGCTTCGGCGGTGTTATTGCCTGTGCCTGTCTGCAACTGCAAATCAGCAACCGGGTGCAGCGAGGTATAACGCCAGGCTTCAGTGCGGCGCGTTGGCCATTGCTGCTGCTTTAAAGTGTCCAAGGCTTGTGCCCGGACCGGAGATAGCCAATCGTCAACGGTCGAGGCACGCTCTAGAACGTGGTTTAACCATTGACTCATGCATCTGCTCCTTCTGCTTCAGCTTCTGCTAACCAAGCGTAGCCTGAAGCTTCAACTTCTTTAGCCAGTTCAGGACCGCCACTTTTCACAATTTTGCCTTTAGACAGAATGTGGACATAGTCCGGCTGAATGTAATCCAGCAGGCGCTGATAATGCGTGACAACAATAAAGCTGCGTTTGCCGTCGCGCTGGCTGTTGACGCCTTTTGCAACAACTTGCAGAGCGTCAACGTCCAGGCCGGAATCGGACTCATCAAGGATGGCGATTTTAGGTTCCAGCATAATCAGCTGCATAATCTCGTTACGTTTTTTCTCGCCGCCTGAGAAGCCTTCATTCACACCGCGTTTTAAGAAATCGAGCGGTAACTCAACCTGTTTACAGGCTTCTTTGGCTTTTTTCAAAAATTCTGCAGAGCTTAACGCTTTCTCGCCACGCGCTTCGCGTAGGGCGTTAACCGATTCTTTCATGAATTCCATGTTGCTTACGCCGGGTATTTCAACCGGGTACTGGAATGCCAGGAATAATCCGGCTTGAGCGCGTTCTTCAACTTCCATGTCCAGCAAGTCTTTGCCGTCCATCTCAACGCTGCCGCTTTCCACTTCGTAGCCATCGCGGCCGGATAAAACGTAGCCTAAAGTACTTTTCCCGGCACCGTTAGGACCCATAATAGCGTGTACTTCGCCGGGTTTTATTTCCAGATTCAGGCCTTTCAAAATTGTTGTTTCTTCTACACGTGCGTGCAGATCTTTAATAGATAGCATGTTTTACCCCACTGAACCTTCAAGACTGATTTCAAGCAACTTACCGGCTTCCACCGCAAACTCCATTGGTAGCTCACGGAACACTTCTTTACAGAAGCCATTTACAATCATTGAGACTGCTTTTTCAGGGTCCAGGCCTCGTTGCCGACATAAGAATAATTGATCGTCACTCACCTTAGAGGTGGTGGCTTCGTGCTCAACAATCGCGGTTGGATTGCTGCTTTCAATATACGGGAATGTGTGTGCGCCGCACTGGTCGCCAATAAGCAGCGAATCACATTCGGTAAAGTTACGTGCGCCCTCGGCACCCGGGCCCATACGCACCAGGCCGCGGTAAGCGTTATTACTGCGACCGGCGGAAATACCTTTAGAAATGATGGTCGACTTGGTGTTTTTACCTAAGTGAATCATTTTGGTGCCGGTATCGGCCTGCTGTCTGCCGCGGGTTAACGCTACTGAATAGAATTCACCAACGCTGTTGTCACCTTTGAGAATACAGCTTGGGTACTTCCAGGTAACGGCTGAGCCTGTTTCTACCTGAGTCCAGGATATTTTCGCGTTTTTCTCGCACAGACCGCGTTTAGTGACAAAGTTATAGATACCGCCTTTGCCGTTTTCATCGCCTGGGTACCAGTTTTGAACCGTTGAGTATTTGATCTCGGCATCATCCAGTGCTACCAGCTCAACCACGGCTGCGTGTAATTGGTTTTCGTCACGTTGTGGAGCGGTACAACCTTCCAGATAACTGACATGGCTGCCTTCTTCGGCAACAATTAAGGTACGCTCAAACTGACCCGTGTTCTGTTCGTTTATGCGGAAGTAGGTTGATAGTTCCATAGGGCAGCGAACGCCTTTTGGAATATAAACAAACGACCCGTCAGTGAATACGGCACTGTTAAGCGCAGCGAAGAAATTGTCGCCACGGGGAACTACGGTACCTAAATACTTTTTAACTAAGTCAGGGTACTTGTGAAGAGCTTCAGAGATAGGGCAGAAGATCACGCCAGCCTCTTCCAGTTTCTCCCGGAAAGTAGTGACGACGGAAACCGAGTCGAAGACCGCATCGACGGCTACACCGGCCAGCATCTCCTGCTCGTGCAGAGGAATACCGAGTTTTTCATAGGTGCGCAGCAATTCAGGATCAACCTCGTCTAACGACTTAGGTTTATCTTTCATGCTTTTAGGCGCTGAGTAGTATGAAATAGACTGGTAATCCACTTTGGGATAATCGACGTGTGCCCAGTCCGGCTCTTCCATTTTTAACCAGGTGCGATAAGCCTTCAGACGCCATTCCAGCATCCATTCAGGTTCACCTTTAATGGCGGATAGACGGGCAATGACGTCTTCATCCAAGCCAATTGGAAAAGTTTCTGACTCTATTTCTGAAACGAAGCCTGCATCGTATTTACGTGCAAGCGCCTGATCAATCTGTTCACTCATGATTTACCCACTCTAAAAGCTGCGGATGGGAATTTCGCCCGTTACTGGCCAATAGTATAAAATACCTGACTAAAACACTCAACTTTATCTGTTGACCCACATTATACGGGATTGCAGCCCTTTTGTCGCTTATTTCGCCTACCGTGAGTGAGGTTATCTTACCTTTATGTCCGTCGTTATGTTTTATTGGAAATAGAGCGCTTGTTACATTTTGTAACATGTTCTAAGGTGCATAAACTTTCAGCATAAAAAATAATCGTATATTATAAAGGGTCACATAGTTCGTTAGAAAAATGTAATTCAAATTATAAGCGAAGTAACGAATATGTGTTTTAACTTTAAGGGATGTTATGGCGCGTTTTACTCAGTTAGCTTTAATTGAACATCAAAAGCGTACACAGAACTTGGGGTTGCTTGCTGAATCTTTAGAAATATCGGTTGTCCATCGTACTTTCTCTGAACTGGTTGAAAGTTCGCCGCTGGAAAATACGATGGTAGCTTACTCGTTAGGTTCAGAGCAGCTTTCGAGGTCTCATACCACCAATGAAATTGCAGCTCTAACCAGAACTTACCCCTTGTTTTTAGTTAACGCCAGAAAAGATGAGGTACGTCCGAACCAGGCGCTAAACCTCGGTGCGCGTGGTATTATTTATGAAAACGACCATTTAGATCGCGTGCTTACTGCAATCAAAGTGATAGGTCAGGGTGAGTTGTATTACCCGCGTTCACTGCTTTCCGGTAAAATTGAAGAAATGATGCTGCGGCGCCAGGCCGATGACGATTCTTTTACTACTGCGTCACAAGTAAATTCTCTGACTCCTCAAGAATTGAAGATTATTGAGCTGGTGGCAACTGGCGCACGTAATAAAGAAATTGCAGAACAGTTAAATATAAGTGCTCACACGGTAAAAACACACTTGTCTTCAATTTTTAGAAAAACCGGAGCGCGCAATCGGGTTGAGCTTTTAAAGTGGTCGAATTACGCAACGTCCGGTTAAATAAAATAGCGAATCATCGGTTAGCTATCCGCTCGCCAAAAGCCTCTCTCTTGCCCCTTTTCAATTAATTCAAATAATGCCTTTTCCATTGCTTGCTTAACAGAAAGCTGAACCGGTTCGTTCGTCGAATAGCCACCTTCAAATTCAGCCAGACGATTTAAGGAAACGTAACGAAACAGGCCTGCTCTTAGCTCTTGTGAAAAGACTTTTTTGTTTGCCGAAACAGAGAGAAGAACCTGTCCTGTGTATACATCGACAGCACGTATATAAACGGATACCTGATCTTCCCGGTATAACTCCGATGCTCCGATACCAAAATATTCGGCTCCAATACCACCGGTACTGACATTTGTGTCGTAGCTAATAATGCCGCCTTCCAGCAGTAACCGAGCCTCTCGCAACGGAGGTAAGTCAGAGCTCTTGCTCGAGTTGTGGATTTTGCGCTCAGTAAGCAGGTTCTGTAAGTTTTCTCTTTCCATGGGTAAGAACCAGCCAGACTCAAGTAACATCTGAGTCAGTATCGACGTAGCACCCTGAGTTACGGCAGTGGAAAAACTTGAGACATTAGCTTGTGGTTTGTATTGCCCGGTTTGATCCCGAAAAGCATAAACCGAGACGGGAATGCGATTTTTAGGTAAAGGGCTTTCTTTTAAGGTTAGCATCATTGAGCTGGGCGCATCAATTTCAGCTGGTTGGATATTCAGGCTTGTCGGCTTGGGCATCATAGCGCAACCGGACATTGCGACTGACAAGACCAATAAAATGATAGTACGAATATTCATGGTAACTCTCTTAAATCGAAGGCATTGTTATAACGGTTTGCTCACCGGTTTCGTTATGCGTGATATAAACGAGCACGCTGCCGTCAGGCTGACCAATGACTTCCACTGTGTACTCACCAGTGTCATAAAGGCCTTCAACGATCTCACCGTCCGCTATTCGGCGAGTAAGCGAGTTGATAATGTTTCTTTCAAGTGCATCTCTGAAGCGATCGACGAATGAGCGTCCTTCATCAGGAGCTGTATGCGCGTTTTGGCTCTGAGCTTTTTGTAACAGAAAGCTGCCATTCATTGGGTTTCCGCCAAAGCTGGGGTTAATTGGTTGATAGACAATTTCTGTCGCAGCAACCAATGGGGATGATAAAGCCAAAGCTAAACTGATAATTGATAGTCTTTTTTTCATAGTTAACGCCTTTTTAGAATTGATTATTTTCTGGCGAATCAAAAACTGAGTCTGCTTTTATACGGGCGACCTCGTTAATGCTTATAAGGATGGCCTGTTCAGCCAGCTTCTTTACGTCATTTTGGCGACGGCCAAAATAGGTTTCGAAGACTTTTTGTTGTTCCATTTCCACCCACAGGTAAGTGCCTGCTTGTGGGTACACTCGCTCGTTAACGACGACTGTAATTCCATTAGTCGATGGTATATCTCGCCAGTAGCTGGTGTAGTAAAAGAAAAAGTCTTTGCCAAAACGAGATATCGTTCTGTCCAGGACCATTCCTCCAAGCTCTATTTCATCCGCCTGGCTAAAAGGAGTCATTAAAATGAGAGCAAAAATGAGTTTCTTTAACATAAGCGCCTAAAAAGCGGCTACTAAAAGCAGCCGCTTTATATTATTGAGCTAATACTGAATTAGTATTGAACTACTGTTGCTACGTTATAGTCGCCTTGCTGATAAACACTCATGGTGTTGGTATCGCTAAATTGACCACCAGTCACAACGTTGTTGTCACCAACCTGCTGAATGTCAACGCTGCCACCATTACCGCCGACAATAAATGACCCTTCGTCGCCAGCAATAATGTTGTTGTTACCTTCCTGAACGAAAGCGATAAGGTTGTCATTGCCACCGATAATGGTATCGATAAGGTTAATGTCGCCAGTTTGCTCTGATTGAAGGTCGTTGCCAGAGGTTGTGCCTGCGTCGTATGAGTATGCCAACAAGGTATTGCTGTCTCCGTCCTGGCGTGAGTCAACTTCGTTGTCGTCACCTGCAATAACGATTTCAGCAGTGTTAGCATCTCCGTATTGGCGGCTAGATGCTTCGTTGTCTGCACCAATTAAAGCAACACCGTTGAAGTTATTGTCACCACGGCTTTGGATGTGGATGTCGTTGTATGCGCCATAAGACTCCGCAACAGCGATGTTGTCGTCACCACGTTGACTCATTGAAATAATGTGGTCATCACCTTCGGTTGCGAAAACTGCGTAGTTGTTATCACCGTTTTGGTGCGCATCAACTGTGTTGTAGTTACCTACCATGCCAGTTGCGGCTTCTACTACGTTTGTATTACCTTCTTGCTGAACAGCGATTTCGTTTAAATCACCTTGGATTGGCTGAATCAAGAATTCATTGCTAGCGCCGTCCTGATATACGTCTACCAGGTTTTCGTCACCCGCCAGGTTCTCTGCAATGAAGATGTTCGCTGAACCAAACTGCTGAACGTAAACCTCGTTCATGTCGCCATTAGCGCCGACTACACCACCTACGTTGCCATCGCCTTCTTGATCAGCAATAAATACGTTGGCATCACCCGTTGCATTAAAGTAACCGGCTTCATTAAGTGAACCTGACTGATAGGCTGAAAACTCGTTGTCACTACCTTCAATTTGGAAGCTAGCCCAGTTAGAGTCACCGAACTGTGAAATATCGGCAGCGTTGTAGTCTCCAGTCAAATCGATAGAGGCAGTGTTTCCAGCACCTGCTTGCTCTACGTAAGCAGAGTTACCATTGCCCGTCAGGAAGACTTCAGATGAGTTCATGTCGCCTTCTTGAAGACTCGTTAACATGTTGTCATTACCGGTCGCTTCTGAGTCGAAGATATTCCAGAAACCAGACTGCTCACCCTCAACAAAGTTAAAGTCGCCGGTCACATAAGTATAAGCTTCCTGCCAGTCGTCAAACTGAAGAAGTGACGTATCGTTACCTTCTCCGTACTGATCAGCGTAAGCCCAGCTAAAGACACCGTTTTGCTCGATGTACATGTTGTTGCCGAATTCAACGGCTTCTGATGAATCCTGATTAACAACCGCAATGTGTGTTTCTGCAGCAGCATAACCTGAGAATGCCAGACCTAAGGCTAAAGCTACTGCACTTTTTTTAAGAATTGTATTAGACATGTTTTGTTCTCCATTGATTGTTCTTATTTGAACTGCGTGATGGACATTTCAGCGGCAGCGCCTGTCTGCTGAATGGTTATAGAGTTTCCATCACCAAGTTGTTGAAGCTGAATGACATTGCTTTGCCCAACTTGAAGAATGGTCGCTGAATTACTGCGTCCAGACTGCTCTGCAGTGACAGAATTATTGAACCCTTGCTGCTCGATAGTCAGAGTGTTTTCCAACCCGAACTGAACGAGGTATGCGTAATTTTGCTCTCCTGCCTGCGCTACTGAAGTGAGGTTATATGAGCCTAGTTGAGCAATTTCGGCATGGTTTGCAAGGGACTGCCGCTCCAGTAACCCTGCTAATGCAACAGATAACTCGTCAGCCTTTCCTGAAAAAGAGATGAGGATGACAGCTGTTGCTACTAAAAGTTGTTTAATGAAAGTCAAAGCGGAACACCTTTTGTTAATAATTCCGCTAACAAGAATAGAGGTTCAAATGTGCGCGACAATCGTATGAATGGTGTATTTTTTAGATGGTATTTGAATGAGAAAGTCATTATTTAACAAAGTTTTAGGGTTTATTTTCCTCGAGAGCAACCTGAATGTCCTAGTCCCTTTTTCGTATTTATCGTAAAGAACATTAAATATTTAACTTTTGGCGTAAATCAGTGTGAAAAATATGCTACTTCTTTTTTAGTGCTGAAAAAGCAGTTCGCACAGGTAAATGATATTCCTACAACAATAATGAGGAAGGAAGCATGACGAATTTGAAAAAATTGGTCGTTGGCGTATCTATGGCACTTGCTGCAGGAACAGCTGCTGCCAATAGTAAACAAGCGGACGACGACTCTCTGTTGGTGGTTTTTAAAGCCTCGGCAACGAAAGAGCAGCGCCTGAACCTGATAAGCAATGCAGGTGGTACTTTGCGTGCACTTGATAACCGCGGTCGGGACATGGCAATGCGGAACATTGCTGATGGACGTATTGCAAAAGTAAACGTACGTAATGCTAAGCAGCGTGATGCATTAATTAAGCGGCTCTCAAACCACCCTTTAGTTGATGTAGCTGAACCGAACTACATCATTTCAATTAACGATACGAAGAGCTCAGACTTCAATATCCTGGCGACGCCGGACGACCCAGCTTTTGGCGACATGTGGGCTTTGGAAAACACCGGGCAAAGCGGCGGTACGCCGGGTGTTGATATCGATGCGCGTCCAGCGTGGGATATTACAACGGGTGACTCGACCATAGTCATTGGTGTTATCGACTCCGGTGTTGACTATACGCACCCGGATTTAGCCGGAAACATGTGGGTTAACCCAGGTGAAGTTTGTGACAACGGTCAGGACGACGACGGTAACGGCGTTGTTGATGACTGCTACGGTTACTCTGCAGTTAATTCAAACGGCGACCCAATGGATGAAAACGGCCATGGTACGCATGTTGCCGGTACTATCGGCGCTAGTTCAAACAATGGCGAAGGTGTAACGGGCGTTAACTGGGACGTTGAAATTGTTGGTTGTCAGTTCCTGGATGCATCAGGTTCAGGTAGTACAGCTGCGGCCATAGAATGTATTGACTACATGACTAACCTGAAGGTGAATCATGGCGTCAACTTAGTTGCGACGAACAACTCCTGGGGTGGCGGCGCATACTCTGAATCACTACGAACGGCTATCAGTGACAGTATTGATGAAGGCATTATGTTTGTTTCTGCGGCCGGTAACGATGGTATCGATTCGGACGTTACTGCAAGTTACCCGGGTGGTTACGACTTAGACGGTATTGTTAACGTCGCAAATACCACGCGCACTGACTCAATGGCTGCCTCCTCAACTTATGGTGCTGTGTCTGTTGACTTAGGTGCACCAGGCACTGAAATTCTGTCAACTTATCTAAATGGTGGTTACGCAACAGCCTCTGGTACCTCAATGGCAAGCCCTCACGTAGCTGGTGTTGCAGGTTTAGTGTGGTCTATTGCTCCGCATTTGACGGTTGCTGAAGTTAAGCAAATTCTGATGGACTCTGGGGAAAGCAACCCAGCTTTAGCGGGTAAAACAGTGTCTGGTAACCGTTTAAATGCATTGAGTGCTCTCGAAGCTGCGGATCCTGATCCAGCTTATCGCTTAACACTTTCTCCGGTATCTCAGGAAATTGTTGCTGGCGATAACGCTACATTAACTCTGGATGTGGGCAGTATTGCTGACTGGTCAGGGGCTGTTGATTTAACGGTTTCTTCTGAACCTCAGCTTGATGTCTCTTTGTCTTCAGACCAGGCACAAAATGGCGAATCGGTTGATGTGCAAGTAGCAACAACTGAAGACACCGCTTGGGGCGAATACACCATAACGGTTAATGGTACCGATGTAGAAACTGGTGAGATGACCCGCGATGTTAGCGCAAGCGTTTATGTGCTGCCACAAGGCTTATCTGAGTTTTATTACGATGATGCTGCCGGTGTTGATATCCCGGATGACGACAGCAACGGTATTACTCGAGTGATCAACGTGCCTGATACAGGCGTGGTCTTCGGTGCTGATGTCAGCGTTGATATTACTCATACATGGCGTGGTGATTTAATCGTTACTTTAACATCGCCTGAAGGTACAGAGCATGTACTGCATGACCGTACTGGCGGCAGCGAAGATGATTTGGTTCAGAGCTGGTCGCTGGATAGCTTTAACGGTGAAGATATGACCGGTGACTGGACGCTGAATGTATCAGACAACGCTGGTGCAGATACCGGTGTATTGAACCATTGGTCCTTAACTCTAACCGCTGTTGAAGAAGACGATGGCTTACCAGATGCTCCTGTTGCAGGTTTTGAAGCAGACGCGGCTGACTTAACGGTAAGCTTTACGAATACATCAACAGACAGCGATGGTGATATTGAGAGTTATTTCTGGGAGTTTGGTGACGGTAGCACTTCGACAGAAGCAAACCCTGTGTATGCGTACTCTCAAGAAGGAACCTACGATGTTACTTTAACAGTGACTGATGCAACTGAGCTGTCGGATACGGTAACTCAGTCTGTGACGGTTAGCCTTACCGATATCGAGTTAGACGTTTATCGTTCACGCTTACTGCGTAGCGGAACCGCTTTGGTTGACCTGCGTTGGTCAGGCGCTGCGGGCGACGTCGACTTGTATCGTAACGGTGAGTTTGTTGAAACATTATCAAACTCAGGCCGAGTACGTGACCGCTTTGACTCGGATGGTAGCGATGTTGTCTACAAACTGTGTGAAGCGGGTACAGAAGCTTGTGATTCAGTAACAGTTAGCTTTTAATAACATTGAATTAACAATTTAATCTGTATTACAATAGGGGCTCTTGTGGCCCCTATTTTATTTTTGGATGTTTTGCATGCGACGTAGTAAAGGATTTACGCTGGTCGAACTTATTACTGTTGTTGTTGTGCTTGGCGTTTTAGCCGTTACTGCACTTCCACAGTTCATTAACTTTTCTAGTGACGCTGAAAAAAGTCGCCTTAAAGGGCTTGAGGCTTCGTTGAAAGCTGCTCTCGATATCACCTATAGCAAAGCCGCAGTTCAAGGTCTGGAAAGTGCAGACTCTGCCTGTCTTGGCGGTAAGTTTGATGAGACAAGCGTCAGTTGCCCGGACGGAGGCACACTAATTTTCTATGGTTACCCTGCGGCGAAAGAAAGTGTTCTTAACCAGGTCGTTGAATTGAGTGACTGGGCTGTTTCCGAAGTTGGGATAGGTAATGTTGTCGGAATAGCAGCGACTGAGGATGATCTCATGCAGTGTTATGTGACCTATTCAGCCGCCACCTCTGTCAGCGAACCTCAAATTCGGGTTTATGCCGATAATTGTTAAGTGAAAATGGTTCACAAAACTGATTAGCAGGAAGTGCACTCTAAAGGTTGTGGGTAAAAACGCATCGAGACATCAGGGTGCGAACGCTTTCTGCCTTTCATTACATTCTCGCCCACATTATTTAGTAATGGATTATTCGGGTCGCTGGTTGGCCCTTTTGCTTGTTTAGCTAAATGAGGTGGCAGATTTAGCACGGGCACTGACGCATCAAGCTGTGCGGCCATGAAAAAAGCAGAAGAGTATCGGGTCACTCCTTTTTTAGGACTGGTCACACGGTGGTTGGTCGCTTTTAAATAGCCGTTAGATGCCAGCTCCAGTAGCTCACCAATATTGACGACAAAAGCTCCGGGACGGGGTGCGACTTTATACCACTGTTGCTCAAATTCCACTTCCAGCCCGCTGTTTTCGTCCTGCATGACTAATGTCAGGTAGCCGGGGTCTTTATGTGCGCCCACCCCTTGCTCGGAACCTTCTGAAGTTCCCGGGTACTTTATGAGCTTAGTGTGGCGATAGGGCCCTTTGCGAACCGTCTCTGAAAGGGCATCAGAAGGTTGCTCCAGGCTTTCGCAGAGCGCTTCTAACAATTGCAGCGACACTTCGGTGAGTTTGTCCTGCCAGCTGAGAAGCTGGGGTTTCATTTCCGGCAATTGTTTTGGCCATTGGTTAGGGCCAATCAGCTTCTGCCATTCATGATGAATGTCTGCATCTGAAAAAGCCGTCAGCTCATCCATAATATCGAACTGCTCCCGGCGGTCGCGACGACCAGCGGTCAACTCGGAATAGTTTGCAGAATATCCGCGGAAATGGGGTGAGTGAATCATCTGAATCTCTTTCTTCGCGGTATTACTAAGCGCGAAAAATGATTTAGCAGTATCCAGTACCTTTACTTGCTCTGTCAGTGAAATACCGTGATCTTCCAGGTAGAAGAAGCCAACCTCGCGTGCTGCCTTACCGATCTCAGCAATAAACTCCTGGCGATGAGAGGCACTAGAGTAAAGTTTTCGCATAGATAAAACGGGTACTGGGTTTTGCATAACGGACTCAACTGGTTATTTCTGCGGCTGAGTTTACGCTGACTGATAGCAGCAACTGAAGAATCAAAATGTTCTATGGTAGACGGGTTGGCTATATCAACAATATGAACGGATGCCGCTACTTATTCCTGGTATTGCTCGACCAGTACCTGCTGCCTGTGTAAAATCTTTGGGTCTTTAATTAACCAGTGAGATATTCAGAATGGGTCGCGCCTATCAAAACCGAAAAGAGTCTATGGCTAAAACCGCCAATGCAAAAAGCAAAGTTTACAGCCGCTACGGCCGTGAAATTTATGTTTGTGCGAAGCAAGGCGGTACCGATCCGGACGGTAATCTGGCACTACGAGGTCTGATAGACCGGGCAAAGAAAGACCAGGTGCCCGCGCACGTTATTGAAAAAGCTATTGATAAGGCTCAGGGCGGCGCTGGCGAAGATTTTTCTCCTGCACGCTATGAAGGTTATGGCCCGGGAAACTGCATGGTCATAGTTGATTGCCTGACCGATAACCCGAACCGAACCTTTGGCGATGTGCGTAACTGTTTTACCAAAAGTAAGTCTAAAATCGGTGCTCAGGGCAGTGTTGCTCACTCTTTTGATCATTGTGCGATTTTTGCGTTTAAGCACGACAGTGAAGATGAAGTACTTGAAGCCTTAATGGAAGCTGACGTTGATGTTACCGATGTTGAGTATGAGGAAGGACTGGTTACAGTATTTGCACCTCATACAGAATATGCTGCTGCTCGTCAGGCCTTAACCGGCGCTTTCCCGGAGGTTGATTTTGAGGCTGATGAAATTCAGTTCCTGCCACAGGTAACCACCAGTATCAGTGAAGATGACCAGCCAATGTTTGAGCGTTTAATGGATATGCTCAATGACCTGGATGATGTTCAAAACATTTACCATAACGCAGAACAATAAATTGATGCAGATCAATTCAGTCAAGCAATAAACCTTATAAGCTTTATGGGTATTCATTAACAAGGAGTTACCCATGAAGCTTAAAGCATTGTCTTGTGGTGTATTGTTAGGGTTGTTAAGCACTTCTGCTTTAGCAAATGATTTTTCAATTAATGTTGGTGCTATCTCCGTCATGCCGGATGACAGTAGCAGTAACCTTAATGTTGTTGAAACCGTAGCGGGTCTGCCAGAGAACTCGACCGGTGTCGGCGTTAACACCAATACGCAATTGGGTTTAACTTTTGATTACGCATTAACAAACAACTGGACGGTAGAGCTGGTTGCAGCAACACCTTTTAGCCACGATATTACTGCAACAGGCGCACTAGCCGGACTGAAAGTAGGTAAAACAAAACATTTACCGCCCACCTTGCTGGCGCAGTATCACTTTGACCTGAACAACGACATGTTCAAACCTTTCGTTGGTGTCGGTGTTAACTACACGGCGTTTTTCGACGAGCAGATAGACCCTCAGCTGCGTTCAACTTTAGGTGATCTTGGCGTTGTGACTGCTGACGATTCCGTTTCACTGGCGCTTAAAAACAGCTGGGGCTACGCCTTGCAGGCTGGTGTCAATGTGGAACTGACTAAAGACTGGGGCCTGCATTTTATGGTCAGTCGCATGGACATTGATACAACGGGTGACGTGCGAGTTAACGATACAACCATTCAAAGCGTTGACGTTGATATTGACCCTTATGTTGCTATGGCCGGTATTCGTTATTCCTTCTAGAGCCTTTGCGTCGCCCACCTACAGGGCGGCGCCTTTTTTAAAGCGAAGGGCAAAACTTGTCTTTTAATAGCTTCATAAAAGCTTCGGTGTCCGGGTCTTTTATCGAGTAGTAGACGGTTTGAGATTCTTTTCGAATGGTGACCAGCTTTTGCTCCCGAAGCACCGCCAGGTGCTGTGAAAAAGCCGATGCACTTAAATCAAAATGCTGGTGCAACTCACCCACACTTTGTTCTCCTAATGCCAACCGGCATAAAATTTGTAAGCGGTGAGGGTTGCCTAAAGAGCGCAGAAAGTTTGCGGCGTTCTGCGCTTCTTCCTGAAGCATCTCTTGTGATTCAGTTGCACTCATGGTGTCTTTATTTTCCTGCTTTTTCTAACTCTCGCTCAGTTTTTAATCCTAAAGCTTTTTTCATAAAAATGCTTGCCGGACAAAAGCCAGTGAAAGACTGTTGAAATAGGTTGGCGCCAACAAATACGGTTAGCCATACCCAATTGGGATGAACCCAATAAGTTAAGGCTACGGATAACAATATCATAAAGCCGGCAAATGCAGTTAAAGCTCTTTCGACGCTCATTATAAAACTCCTTTACTTGATATTAAAACGCGTACCTGACTCGAAGGTAAGCATTGTTGTTTTCAGTAAACTGTCCGAAAAAGGTATTCGGACGTTCGCGGAAAAACAGGTTAAAACCACCGCTGAACGACCAATTGTCGTCAATGCGGTAGTCAAAAGTGGGGCGTAAGTAGCCGTCGCTTTGATTCGGCGAAACAAAAGCAAATAAAGATAAGTTCAGGTCATCGCGTTCATCGCGCCAGGTTAAGCGGGTGGTGAATACGGTGCGTGTTTGGGTGTCGCCTTTCTCAATGTAGGCCTGAAAACCGCCGGTAAAGCGCGTCCACAGCTCTTGCTCATAGCCAATCAGTGCGCGCCAGTGGTCTGCTGCGTCGTGACGGTTGTAATTGGCCACCTCGGTGTTAACCAGACCTGGGCCAAAGGTCATTCGCACTGACGCCCCAACCACAGTTAAACGGCCGAAGGTAGGCTGAAAGTTTTCAGTGACGGCTTCGGGGCTTTTGGTGAAGCCGTCGTAACCATAGACAGCGTATTCCACACCATCGTAGTTACGAAACAGACGCATTGCGAACTCGTCGCGCGTAGGCTCTATAAACTGAATAGAGGGGTCGTCACCGGTTAACTGCCCGGAGAGTGGGTTAAAATAGGAGATGCGCTCGCCACGAACGTAGTTATCGTGATCAAACTCCGGCGTCCAGACAAAATCAACGTTAAACCAATCAAAATAGCTGGTCACCCTAAGCGCGTCAGAAGGCGCTTTTAAGTATTCCTGGTCGCGACCAACAAAAAACGACTGCCAGTCTTTCGGAAACAGGTCATTCAGAAAAAGGAAGTCACCGGTGCCCCAGGTGAGCACCTGACGGCCAACTTTTATATCGGTATTATCGAAAACCGTGAACTGTGCATTCAGTTCGCGAATTTGGCCATGCCAGGTTTCATCGAAACCGTCGTACCAGCCGTCGGCTTTCGCGGTCCAGGTAATGTCCTGCCAACGCTTGTCGAAACCAAGCTGTAGTCGAGGCTCGGCAATAGACAAACGCTTGTGATAGGGGGAGGGTTCGAGCCGTCCGCCTATTGCCGCCTCAACGAAACCATAGACATTAATTCCCTGATCTTGTTCCGTTCCCCAACCAGAGTCCCACTGCTCATCGTCCCAGGAGTCCTGTGCCGATGCGGCTTGAGCCAAAGTGAAAAGAACGGTAAACGTTAAAATTTTCCGGTATGGCATAGTTAGTCTCTCAGTTGTAACCATTCTGCCGGCGGGTTACGTAAGCTACGCTCGCTGAAAATGCTGTCCGGCAAACCGATGTTGTACTTCATAAAGCGAAACTGCATTTCTGTTTGTCCGCCATTGGTTAAGTCTGACATGCGTGAATGAGTCACGGTTGGGTAGCCCTGAACCGTTTCGATTTTCAGTACTTCCATTTTTCGGTAGGCTTCGCCGCTGTCGTTATAGAAGGTGCTTTCAACCGGCAGCATGTGTTCTTTATCAATAACTACTTCGTAGTAGCTGAACTCAACGTTGCCAGGGTCTTTAGCTGTGCCTTTTAACACGTAACTGTCTTTGTTTTCAGAAATCAGCTCGTAACTATCCAGCTCAGTATTACGGCCGGAAACGTCTTCATAGAAAAAGTGCGAACCCACAAAAGAGGTGCGCTTATCTCCGGCAGATATGCGTTTCACCAAATCGAGATCAGGTAAATACAACCAGCGGTCATCGTCGTCGTTGACTTGTTTGACCACACGGAACACCGTGTCGCGCACGTCAGCAGGGCGTGAGAAAAATATCATCATGTCTTGTACGCCACCATCTTGTTGGTCTTTACGCAAAATGGTGAACTGCCGCATTTGTTGGCGACCCTGATTATCGGTAATAATCATCCGCGCTGCACTGCGCCCATCATCGCCGGAATAATAGGCGTTCAATTCAGCTTGCTCGACAATTTCACGCGCGCTTTTCTCAGCACCAATGGCCTGGCCGCTAATAAATAAAACGGCGGCGGATAAAGCGGTTAAAAATAGGGTTTTCATGATTGACCTCCACGGAATATAAGGCGGCTAAAGGCAGTCATCACCGCCGGGAGCATAATAAGTGTCACTATGGCCGATATCGCCATAATGCTGGCTAAGAACACACCCACCGTGATGTACGGGACTAATGGTGCGAACAGCAGTGGCGTAAAACCAATGGCAATGACAATGGCATTGCGGGAAATGGCACGTGCAGGTTCGTCAAACATAACCGCTAAAGTGTCTTTCCAGTTACCGGTTTGTTTGAAGGTAGCGCGCGTACGTTCAATAAAGTGAATGGCAAAGTCCACCGACAGTCCAAGCGTCAGCGACGACAACACCGCAATAGGCATGTCGTAGTCTTTACCGACCCAGCCGATAAGGCCGTAAATAAAGGCAATGGTCAGACTTAGCGGCAGCATAGCCAGCACACCGAAAACCACCGAGCGGAACAGTAGCACCATCATAATAAACACCACCACAAAGGCGCTGATTAGGCTGTCGAGCATGCCCTCGACCATGGCTTCCTGCCACACCACGTTCAGGTAAGCTTTGCCGGCCCAGTCCACTTCAATGTTAGCAGGCAGTGGGTTGTCCTGAATGTAGCTGTCAACAGTCTTGACGACCTGGGTTACGTGCTGGTTGTCACCGCTGGTTAACTGCAACCACATTAAGCTGCGTTTGTAGTCCGGCGTAACAAAGTGCCAGAGGTCTTGCGGACGGTGCGACGACTGATACTGCAACAGGGTTTGCGCAACACCGGCGGCATTGTCCGGTAGCTCGTAGTCTTTTTCTTCGCCCGAGCGTAATTCGCGGTTCACTGTCTTCACCACGTCGGACAGGCTGTTTGACTTGCCCACCAAGCCTGTCGTTTGCAAGTACGCTTGCATCTCGCTCATATAAGCCAGTAACTCAGGGCTTTGAAACGCTTTGCTGGCACTATTCAGTTGTTCGAGCTCAGTCATTAAGCGCTCTAACGGCTCTAATTGGTCAGAACCGACGCTGAAGAGCAGATCATCAATAGCGATAATCCACTGGTTAAAGTTCACTTGCTGTTGTTCAAGAAGAGCGCTTAAAGCATCCCGCGATTCTTCAGACAGCGCGTCGTTATTCAGGGCGTCACGAACCGCTGAGCGAGCTTTTTCGGTCGCATCTAGGGTATTTTCAAATATTACATACGCGTTGTACGTCCCGGCAAAGTGGTCGTTTAATACTTCGTCAGCAATACGAACCTCGTGGTCAGGTTTAAACCAACGCACCGGGTTGTCGTTAATGTTTATTTGCTGAATACCGAACCAGGCAAAAGCCAAAACTGCCAGGAAAAAGGCTATCCATAGTTTAGCGTGGCGAGCAGCGACAGCGCCCAGCTTTTGAAGCCAGCCATCCTTGTGTTCTTCATGAGTGGCTTTAGCAAAGCCTTCTAACGTTGATGGCTTCAACGCACAGATATAGGCCGGTACGAAAATCACGGTAATTAAGAAGGCCAGTAAAATACCGGAACCAACAAAAGCACCAAATACCTGCACCGGAGGAATAGGTGTCAGCATTAATGAATAAAAACCAATCGCTGAGGTGACAGATGTGAACAACATTGGCCTGAATAAGTGCCCAAGGACGTTCTTAATCGTGTCTTTTGCGTTACTTTTTTCACGGTATCGATCCGAAAACTCCGACATAATATGCACTGAGTCGACTACGGCAATGGGCATCAGGAAAATGGCTATCATTGATGACATAATGTGTACAGTGAAGCCCAGAGCAATAAGAGCACCCATGGTAATCAGCACGGTCGACATAGCGACTATCATGGCGGCACTTATAAAGCGCATATTGCGGAAGAAGAACCAAAGCAGCGCGAAAATAACAGCGGCAGCTAACGGCGCGGAAATCCCCATTTGCACAAACATTTCGAAGCCGAACTGGTCTTCAGCCACCGGCAAGCCGGTAATATGCCAGTCGTCGCCGCCCTCTAAGGTACTGATTTTGTCACGCAGTTGCTCCGCCAGCGCATAGCTCTCGTCTTTACTTTCAATAGGCACATAAATAGCGGCGGCTTTGTTATCGCCAGAGACAATGGTGTTATAAAGCAGTGGCAGGTCTTCAACTTGCTGCTGAATGTAGCGAGCTTCAGCGTTATTTTCCGGAGGTTGCTTCATCATCCATTCAAAACGAATGGTGCCGGGCTCTTTTTGAGTAATATTGTCGACATTAGCCAGTGACATCAGATCGTCACTGATAACTCCGTTCAGTGACTCCGCATAATTCGACATGGTATGTAGGTCGGTTAAAGTCTTTTGGTTGTAGACGGTGTTCTCATTCACTACGCCAACGACAATCATGTCATGCATAGCAAAAGTTTCTTTGACCTCATTATGGAAAACACGCTGCGGGTTATCGTCCGGCAGCATGTTCTCCGGATCGGTATCAATGGTAATAGAGGGGATGAAGGCAGCAACGGCAATAGTGATCAGCGTCAACAACCAAAAGACACTTCTGCGGTAACCTGTCGCCAATTTCATAATGACATCGATCATATAAATTCCGAATTTACTAATTTAGATAAATACGAAATATAGTCGATAATTTCTGATTTGTCATCTATCTTGATTAAAAAATAACAGGGCGAACCCTATGACCACTCTCCATATTTCGGCTAAGGCCGGCGATTTTGCAGAGCTTTGCTTGTTTCCAGGCGATCCTTTGCGGGCAAAACATATTGCTGAAACGCATTTAGATAACGCTGAACTGATAAGTGACACTCGAAATATGCTGGCATTCACCGGTCAATTTCGTGGCACGCCGGTTTCCGTTATGGGGTCTGGCATGGGTATGCCGTCCTGTACGCTTTACGCGCAGGAGTTATTTCAGCACTTCGGAGTAGAGCGGCTGGTTCGGGTGGGCAGTTGCGGTGCGGTATCGCCAGACCTTAATTTACGAGACTTAGTGGTAGCCCAGGGAGCTTGCACCGATTCGGCGATGAACCGGCAGCTGTTCGGTGGTTACGACTTTGCTCCTATTGCAGATTATAAGTTGTTGAGTGAATTTGTCGGCTATTGTCAGAAAAAAAATCAGCCGGTGGCGGTGGGGAATGTGTTTTCAACCGATAGCTTTTATCATCCTGATAAAAAGCTGGAATGCCGACTGGAGGCTATGAATGTGCTGGCGTTAGATATGGAAGCTGCTGCACTGTACGCCATTGCCGCTATACACAAGAAACAGGCGTTAGCCGTTATGACAGTCTCCGATGAAATAAGAACGGGTAATGGTTTATCGGCGAATGAAAGGCAGACGGCTTTTAGTGAAATGACAGAGATGACTCTGGAGAGTTTACTGGTTTATTGATCCTGATCAAGTAACAGCTACCTAATAAGTAATAACCCTATATTTCATGTGACTAATGCCGATGAATAGGCAAAATAGCCCGTTTGTGGTTGCAGATTTTGCCTGTAGTGGAGTGGTTATGAAGTGGCTCGATTGGTTAACTCGCCCTGTCCAGAAGTTGTTTAATTTATTAAACTTTCGACGAAAATTCAGTTTAATCGGCTTTTTATTGTTTATTCCGGTTATTGTACTCAGTTCACTGATGGTAACTGACTCCTTAAATAAGAGTCAGCAAGTGGCAGACAAACAAATGGCAGCCCAGTACTGGCCTGAGTTCAGAGGGTTACTGGAGCATGTTGCTAAGCACCGGGGAATGACCGGGAGCGATGCGCAAAAGCGTGAGTTTTCCGGAGAAATAAACCGCTCTGTGCAAGCCATTAATAGTCACTTCGATAAGCTTGAGGCGTTACAAAGCCAGCAGGCGTTTTTCTCCACACGGGCGTTGTCCCAACTTCGGCGTCAATGGCAAAGTCTTAACGGTTCTACCGGCCAGTTTAAGCAGCACACTCAGCTATTGAAAGATCTCCAAAACCTTTTAGCAAAACTTAGTGCCGGCTCGCAACAGCTGTTGGAGAACGAGCTGGCTAGCCTTCTGCTGGCACGTCTTGCGGTTGAAGAACTGCCGCAGTTAGTTGAGCAGAGCGGGCGCTTAAGGGGGCTCGGAGCGCAGTGGTTAAACGGCCAGGAAAGCAAAGAGCTGCAGCAAGATATCACCACAATAACCTACGTACTGGAAAACCAGGTTTCGAACTTTGTTGAGGCGGTTAAGAATCTATCCGATGAAACCAATGAGATTGGGTTGCTGAAACAGGCGGAAGCGGCCGAGCAACAATTAACACTATTTAGTGAGACGGCATCGCGTAGGCTGCTGAAGCGACAAATGTCAGCCGGGGATTTTTTCCGTGAAGGCACTGCGGCAATTGGCGCCTTGTTTGGTTTTTATGACAGTGTTATTCCAGCGTATCAGTCCAGATTAGAACAGCGGGCTGCAAAGCTAGACACCGTAGTCTGGACCAATATTGCCTTAATGTTGGGCGTGCTGCTATTGCAGCTATTGCTTTTTACCAGCCTGTACTTAGGCATTTATCGCGCTGTGTCAGCCAACATTCGTATGGCAAAACAGTTAGCTAATGGCGATCTAAACGGCTTAGGCACAACAGAGGGCAAAGATGAACTGTCGAAAATAACCCATTACTTAAACTCTGTCGCCATAGAAACCAGCTATTCAGTCGATGCCATCCGAAAATCGAGCGACGGTATGGACAGCCTGGGTGATGGAAACTATCAGGCCATAAAAGAACTTGCCGAGCGCGCTAAAGCTCAGGCAACGCAAATGCAAAGTGCAGCCGCGGCGGTGGAACAAATGACAGCCGCAATTAGTGAGGTATCTGAGTCAACGCAAAAAGCGGCGACGGAAGCTGACAACACCTTAGTGTCAGCGCAAAATGGTCAGCAGGTTGTTAATACCATGGTCGTCGCTATTCAAAAGCTTGAGCAGGAAGTATCTGAGTCTCAACAAGTGATAAAAACCCTGTCGGAAGACAGCCAGGCTATCTCTAAAATACTACTGACCATTAATGATATTGCCGACCAAACTAACTTGCTGGCGCTGAATGCGGCAATTGAAGCCGCCCGGGCCGGTGAGTCGGGCCGCGGCTTCGCTGTGGTGGCAGACGAAGTCAGGCAACTGGCGCAGCGCGTGCAGGCATCAACGGGTGAAATACAAAATGTGATTGGCCGGCTTGAAACCAACACCAGCAACGCGGTTCATTCTATGGAGCGCAACAAGACTCTGGCTGGCGAGAATGTCGAGCAGGCAAATAAAGCGTCAAACTCGCTGACTGACATTGTTGAAAACGTCGGTGTTATTAATGACCTGAATATTCAGATAGCGTCCGCAGCCGAAGAGCAGTCGGCGGTTACTATGAACATTCAGGAGAATATTAATTCGCTGTCAGAAAGTGCCCGAATTGTGGATGCGCGGTCGCAGGAGGCATTAGAGAGCTCGGCGCAATTAACCACCTTAGGCGGCGAGATAAAATCTCTTGGCGACCGCTATTACATTGAGAAAGACGTGATAGAGCAGCGTCTTGCGGAGCAGGACGTACTCATTGAATGGTCGTCGAAACTGGATGTAGGCATTGAAGAAATTAACCGTCAGCACCAGCGCTTAATTTACATTGCTAATGAGCTTTACCGCCTGAAGCTTCGCGATGGCGACCAGCATGCATTGCAGCGCTTGGTGGATTCGTTAATTAACTACACGGCAACGCACTTTAACTACGAAGAGTTGTTAATGGAGCGTAACGGCTACCCGGACTTAGAAAATCATAAGCTTAAACACCGCGACTTAGTGCAGGACGTAATGCGCTTCAAACACCGGGTTGATAACCACGAAGACGTGATTGATGAACTACTGGACTTCGTAAAAGCCTGGTTAATGAATCACATTATGAAGAGTGATATGGCTTACAAAGGACACCTGAACAGTAAAGGCATCCGCTAAGTATTACAGCCCCAGGCTAATAACCGGGGCTTTTTCACTTTCTTGTCGCTGAGTAAAGTCATCTTTACCGGAAAGATTGCGCCAGTTGGCTGCAACCAGGCTTTGTCCGGTGGCACCACCCAGGCTATTGCCAGGCCCCAGCAGCAATAGCTTATCAGGTGCAAACTCTCTTAAGGCGACTGTAATGGCTTTGGTGTAGTCGTAATATTCGGTTACCTGATGCCCAAAAGTATAGCGTTGCAGGGCGTCCAAATGGCAGCCGGGCGGCTCCCAGATAACACCACGGCCGTCTATCAGTGGCAGTTCAGGCTGTCTGAAATGACTGCTGTCCCACACGGAAAGAGCCTGATCTGACGCCTCTTTCATTAACGGCGAATGAAATGCCGCATGGCCGGGTAAAATCATAGGGAAGCGGTTATCAACAGGCTCCAGGGTTTTGCTGGCAGCGTTAATCGCATTCTGTGTACCTGCCAGCAGAACATAGCCGCCGTAACGAATGGATAAAAACAGCTCTCCCGCGTGTTGTTCTAACAGTTGACTGACGGCCTTTTCACGAGCTTTGTCCGGTTGCCACTGCTCGTTCATAATGGGGTAAATAAGCTGCGCACCCTCGGCTGTGGCAGTTCGCTTTGCCATGTCGGTGACAATAGACATCGCTTTTTCCGGCTGCCATGCACCGGCACAAGCCAGAGCGGTATACCAGCCCATAGAATTTCCGGTTACGGCAACTATGTCATACTGCTCCGCGTCAACGGCTTTAAAGTCGGCGTAACCGGCGGCAAAAATTAAGGCTGCGGAGTTTTCCGGTTTTAAATGTAGGCGGTGATCGAACTTACCTTTCTGATCGAGCTCCGAAACGCCGGTAAAACCTTCTCTTTCGCGGACTTTGTCGAACCGGCCAATGAGTTCACTTTGCTTTGGCAAATGGCGCTCAGTGATAGAGCCTAATTCAGGTTTGTTGTAACCACCACGACCGGGGCAGACGATAACGGCAGTTTGTTTCATTGGCCTAAATGCTCCTGTAAATACTGGCGAATGTCTTCTTTTCCGGGCAAAACCTTATAAGCGGCTGAACCCAGAGGAATAAAGCTGTCCTTGGCGGTAATGCGGTCAACGCGTTGCCAGTCACGGCTGTGCTCGTACAGAGCCGTTATCAACTCTTCACTTAGCGAACCACGGTTACGACACTCATCGACAACCAGAATATGGTTAGCAGGGCCAATGGCGTCTACGACCTTTTCAATATCCAGCGGTACTAAGTAGCGTAAATCAAGAATGCGGATGCGCTGTTCAAGGTTGAGTTCACTACACGCTTGCCGGCTTAAGTAGTAACCATTGCCGTAGGTGATAATGACCAGCTCGTCGCCGTCGCCATAACGGGAAGGCTCGCCTAAAGCTGGCAGCGGTGCGTCAGCTGATGGAAACTCATGCAGCCAGCATTGATCGCCTTCTTCAAGCAAGTCACGAGTCATGTAAAGCGCAATAGGTTCAAGAAAAATGACTAAGCGCTTCTGGCAGTGGGCAAGCTGAACCGCTTGCCTCATCATGAGTACCGCGTCGTGCCCATTCGACGGGCACATAACGATAACCCCCGGAATATCGCGGAACACGGCGAAGGAATTGTCGTTATGGAAATGGCCGCCAAAGCCTTTTTGGTACGCCAGGCCAGCAATACGAATGACCATACCGTTGTGGTACTGACCATTAGAGAAAAAGGGCAGAGTGGCGGCTTCGCCCCGAATTTGGTCTTCGGCATTATGTACGTAAGCCAGGAACTGAATTTCCGGTATGGGAAGAAAACCTTGTTGTGCCATGCCCATAGCTAAGCCAAGAATGCTTTGCTCATCCAGTAAGGTATTTACGACACGGTTAGCACCAAAATGATCAAAAAGGTGGTGGGTCACATGGTACACCCCGCCTTTTTTGCCGACATCTTCACCAAACACAACGGTGTTCTGGTACCGCGCCAGTATCTCGTGCAGCGCCCAGTTAATCATTTTTCCTAAGGGCTGGGGCTTCTTAAAGTTACGCTTATCAAACGCAAATACCGCCTGTTGCTGAGTGCTGGTTAGTGGCTGAGTATCGTCGGCCAGTGTTTTTGGCACAATGGAATCCATGACTGACTCTGCGCACTCGAGTCTGGGTCGGGTGGAGGCTTCAGCCCCCACCCTCTGAATACGCTGCAACCAGCACTGCGCTTTTTCCGAAAGTTGAGAGCCGGTGCAAAGGCCCCGTTCGACCACTTGTGCTGCGGTTTGCAACAACACATCGGTTTCAAAGCCTTGTGCAATTGATTCACTGCTGCGGTAGGCAACTTCAGCATCGGCACCGGCGTGACCAAAAAAACGCTGCGTTTTCAAATGCAGAATCGCGGGTTTTCGCGTGCGCCTTATATAGTCGGCTGCCTGACTGGCAACAGCGTAGGTTTCACTGACATTAGTGCCGTCTGCATAGTAGTAACGTATTGCCGGATAATTCTGAAGTTGCTGAGCGGTCCATCCTCGGGGTGTTGAGGTAGAAATACCAATGCCGTTGTCTTCACACACGTAGAGAATGGGCATCGGCATGCCCTGGTACGCACTCCAGCCGGTGGCATTGAGAGCCCCTACTGCCGTAGAGTGGTTTGCTGAGGCGTCGCCAAAGTTACAAAGCACAATGGCATCATCCGGCCACTGGCCAGCTTGTTTTAAGCGTTTACTGAGTCCAATGGCGTAGGCGGTACCCATGGCTTTGGGTAAGTGCGAAGCAATGGTCGAAGTTTGCGGTGGTATATTAAGCGCCAGGCTGCCCAGAACTTTGTGCCGACCACCCGATATGGGGTCGTCACTGGAGGCACAAAAAGACAACATGAGGTCGTACAGGGAGTGCGACCCCTCAAGTTGCTTGGCGCGCTGCAAGAAAAAAGCGCCGCTGCGATAATGCAGAAAAGCCGGGTCGGTGACACGCAGCGCTGCGGCAATAGCGGCGTTACCTTCGTGTCCCGCGCTGCCAATAGTGTAAAAGCTTTTGCCCTGACGCTGCAGGCGTCGTGATTCGATATCGGTGAAGCGACTCAGAACCTGACTGTGAAAAAGCGCAAATAAGTCAATATCGCTCAGGTTCGAGTGCTGCGATTGAGGCGCAGGCAAGTCTTCCTGCGCCAGTCGCTCAATAAAGTCCTGTTGCCAGCCCTCAATATCGCAACGCATGATAACCCTCGCTATTAAAACGCAGGAATGTCGGTCTGTGAGCGACCCAGAATTAACGCATGAATATCGTGTGTACCTTCGTAAGTATTCACCGCTTCTAAATTCATCACATGGCGGATTACGTGGTATTCATCGGCAATACCGTTGCCGCCGTGCATGTCGCGCGCCTGACGGGCAATATCCAGTGCCTTACCACAGCTGTTACGTTTAATGAGCGAAATGGCTATGGGGTTAAGCGTGCCGTTATCGAGCTCGCGTCCGGCTTGCAGGCAGCCTAGTAAACCCAGGCTGATTTCGGTCTGCATATCAGCCAGTTTTTTCTGTATCAGCTGGTTTGCTGCTAACGGGCGGCCAAATTGACTGCGTTCCAGCGTATATTGTCGTGCGGCGTGCCAGCAGAATTCAGCGGCACCAAGCGAACCCCAGGCAATACCATAGCGCGCTTTATTGAGACAGCTAAACGGACCTTTTAAACCTTTAACTTCAGGGAAAATATGGTCTTCAGAGACTTCAACGCCATCCATAACAATTTCGCCGGTGATAGACGCACGAAGCGAGAACTTACCGTCAATTTTAGGGGCGCTCAGGCCTTTCATACCTTTTTCCAGTACGAAACCGCGAATTTCGCCGTCAAGTTTTGCCCAGACCACAAAAACATCAGCGATAGGCGAGTTTGTTATCCACATTTTAGAGCCGGACAACACATAACCGCTGTCGGTGCGCTTAGCTGTGGTACGCATGCTGGCCGGATCTGAGCCGGAATCGGGCTCGGTAAGGCCAAAGCAGCCCACCCATTCACCGCTGGCTAATTTAGGTAAGTATTTTTTGCGCTGCGCCTCTGTACCAAAGGTGTAAATAGGGTGCATCACCAACGATGACTGTACACTCATGGCACTGCGATAGCCGCTGTCGACACGCTCAATTTCACGGGCAATAAGGCCGTAGCTGACATGGTTAACACCGCTGCCGCCGTATTCTTCCGGTAAGGTGGCGCCTAGTAGCCCCATCTCACCCAACTCGTTCATAATCTGGCGATCAAAGTTCTCATTGCGGTTGGCATCCAGCACGCGGGGCATCAGCTTTTCCTGAGCGTACTGATGAGCACTTTCCTGAATCATTTTCTCTTCATCGGACAAAGCGTTTTGCCAGTTGAGGGGATCGGACCAATTAAAACCAGCGGATGACATGTAACCTCCTAAAGTAGCGTTATGCGACGCGGCGCTCTAAGGCGTTTAAATTGTTTATGGTCAGAATAGACTGCTTAGTATCGATAAGGGATTCTTCCTTTAACGATGTAAAAATACGGCTGACGGTCTCAACGGCTAAGCCTAAATAGTTGGCTATGTCGGTGCGCGTCATGGGCAGTCGATATTCGTTGCGTGAAAGACCATGTTGATGCATGTGCGTGCTGATTGAAAGCAAAAAAGCGATGACTTTTTGTTCAGCACTGGTATTCACTATGTTTAAGTAGTGTTTGCTGCAATTGGCTAAACGGCGGCTCATTAGCTGCAAAAGGTTGTTTTCAACTTTGGGCAGCTCCTGCGCGAACAGTTTATTTAGCTTAATTTCGCAGAGCATGGAGGTCTCTAAGGTTTCGCAATAAGTTGCGGCTTTACCGTTGGCTAATGCCTCAAGGCCTACAATATCGCCCACCAGGTGGAAGCTGGTAATCTGCTGTTTACCATTACTGTCAATGGTATAGCATTTGACCGATCCGCTTTTAATCGCGAACACAGAATTTAACGGGCGGTCCTCGCTGAAAACCACGCTGCGTTTATTATAAAGATGCGGTTCGCGGCTGCTTTTATCGAGAATCTCGACGTCGCTTGGAACCAGGCCAGCGGGGACGCAAATCGATTGCATGCTGCATTGGCTACATTGAATTGGGGTACGCATAGTCATCTCATCTACCGAATTATTGATCTGGTTCACTATACAAAACCCTCCGAATGATTTATCTACCTCTAAAGAGAGGGGGGTATTTACCCCTTTGCTTGTAGAATATCGACCGCTTCAACCGGGCAGACGACATAACAGTTAGGCGTGTCGTAATAACCCTCGCATTCGACGCACTTGTCCTGATTTACTTCGTAAATGCTGTCGCCCATCGAAATCGCTTCGGTCGGACACTCGGGCTCACAAATATCGCAGTTAATACAACCCTCATTAATGACAATCATGCTACTTTCCTCACTGCTGCTTCTTTTATGAGAAAACAATAGGGAATGTCCTGTTCGTCTATGGCGACAGGTGTTTGAATTTTGACCTGATAACCAGACCCCGGCGCGCGAATCATAGCTTCATCTTTAAGTGACTCCATACGTGCCAGCTGAAATGGGTAGTTGCCTTTCGGGGTCATCAGTAACAAGTTATCGCCAATAGAGAAGCCATTTTTTACCGCGACCTCATAAACGGAGTTGTTGTTTGCCGTCCCCGTTAGCTGACCTACCAGAATATGTTCGCCTTCACTGTGTGAACGTTCGTAGTTTTGTAAGTCCTGTGGGGTGTGACGCTGCAGAAAGCCCGGGGTAAACCCGCGGTTTGCCATACCGTTTAACTCATTAAGAAGCTCGGTATTAAAAGGTTTGCCGGCAACAGCGTCATCAATTGCCCGACGATAGACCTGAGCTGTGCGGGCAATGTAGTAGTCTGATTTGGTGCGGCCTTCAATTTTTAGTGAGTGCACACCCATTTCTACTAAGTCATTGACATATTCCACGGCGCGCAGGTCTTTGGAGTTCATAATGTAGGAGCCGTGCTGATCTTCATCGAGCAACATTAAGTCTTGTGGACGCTTGGGGTCACCAAGCAGTACTGGCTCGTACTGACCTACCGCGTTCTCTTTGGCTTCGTGAACTTCGTAGCCCCAGCGGCAGGCATTGGTGCAGGCGCCCTGATTTGGGTCGCGCTTGTTCATATAACCGGAAAGCAGGCAGCGCCCGGAGTAGGCCATACACAAAGCGCCATGTACAAAAACTTCAATTTCAATCTCCGGCACCTGCTGGCGCATTTCTGCAATTTCTTTTAAGCCCAGCTCGCGCGACAAAATAACGCGTTCAATACCTTGTTGCTGCCAGAACTTCAGCGCTGCCCAGTTAATGGTGTTGGCCTGCACCGATAAGTGCAGGGGCTGCTCAGGGAAGTTTTCCTGCAGCAGCATCACCACTCCGGGGTCGGAAACAATTAAGGCATCCGGTTTCATGTCGACAATAGCGCGAATGTGTTCAACAAACTTTGCCAATTTCGCATTATGTGGAGCAATGTTGACTACCACATAAAAGCGCTTTCCCTGTTGGTGCGCTTCGTCAATGCATTCACCCAAGTTATCCAGAGTGAAGCTGTTATTGCGTACGCGCAGGCTGTAGCGAGGCTCTCCAGCGTAGACCGCATCGGCACCATAGGCAAAGGCCATACGCATGGCTTCCGGGCTACCGGCAGGGCAAAGCAATTCAGGGCGGAAATGAGCGGCTGACATAGAACACCTGTATGACCAACGTGGCGGCAAAGATTAGCAGAAATTTCACCGGCAAAACTTGATGTATATCAAGGCTTATAGCGCGCAAATACCCCCTAAGTGGTAGTTCACCCCTCCCTTCAAGGGAATTTCGCTCTATAGCTTGCTCTACTAAGCTGTGCACACTACGCCGAGCTACCGGCTCTAAGCTCTTTTATTAGGGTATGAACGGTATGCCGTGGCAATTCAGCCACCAGGGTGCTTTTGGAAACGAAAGTACCTCCCGAACTTGGAAAGGTGTGATATGCAACAATTACAAGATCGCTTCGCGCGGCGCTTTACCTATTTGCGCCTGTCACTGACCGAAAGTTGTAACTTTCGCTGTGACTATTGCCTTCCCGACGGCCCTGACTGCAGCTCCCGTAAGTATGAAATTACTTTGCCTGAAGTGCGCCGTCTGGTAACGGCTTTTGCTAAACTGGGCACCACCAAAATACGCTTAACCGGCGGTGAGCCTTGTCTGCGTAAAGACCTGACGGAAATTATTGCTACCTGTAAGTCGGTTCCCGGCATTGAGAAAGTGGCTATGACCACCAATGGCTACCGCATGAAGCGCGACTTGCCCGCCTGGCGTGACGCCGGTCTGGACGCAATTAATGTCAGTATCGACAGCCTGGATCCCAGTACTTTTCATCTGGTGACCGGGCAAAATAAACTTCCGGAAATTATTGAAGGTATCGACCAGGCGGTTGATATGGACTTTGCAACGGTCAAGGTCAATACCGTGCTGCTAAAGCAATACAATGGCGGTGAGCTGCCTGAGTTTCTCAAGTTTATTAAAGACCGCAATGTGGCGTTGCGATTCATTGAGCTAATGCGTACTACGGACAATACAGAATACTATCAACGCCATCATGTCAGTGGAGAAAGCATAAAACAGCAGCTTCAGTCCGAAGGCTGGTCGCTTACTTCAAGAGCGGACAACGCTGGCCCTGCGCAGGAGTTTACGCACCCTGACTACCAAGGGAAAATGGGGCTTATTATGCCTTACAGCAAAGACTTCTGTGACGACTGCAATAGGCTGCGGGTTTCCAGCCTGGGCCAGCTGTTCTTATGCCTGTTTACCGAACAGCATCAGGATATTCGCAAGTACTTACAAAGCGATGATCCGGAACCGCTAATGAACGCACTGCGTGACAATATTATGCTGAAAGAAGCGACTCACGGCTTGCACGAGGGTAACAGCGGAGCAACGCGCCATCTGGCGATGATTGGAGGCTAACATGGTCGGCTCTAACGTAAGCTCTTCTTTCAGTAGCATACTGCTGGCTGGCGGGCGTTCTTCCCGTATGGGTAAGGACAAGGCTTTACTGCGTTTTGGTTCTGAGAACCTACTGGATTATATGCAGGCAAAGTTATCTGAGCTTGGCTGCCACGATATTATTGTCAGCCGCAATCAGCCAGGGTTTGTATCGGACACTATCCCGGACCAGGGGCCGTTATCAGGCTTGCATGCCTGTCTGCCGCATTGCCAATTTACTAAAGTATTGGTAGTACCGGTAGACATGCCGGCATTGACGGCTGAAACTTTGTTACCGCTGCTCAATAACCAGGCTTCAGCGAGTTACTATCAGGATTGTGCTCTACCTTGCGTGTTGACCAACAGCAAGGAGCTTCAGACAGATATTGAACAGCAATTGTCGGGCCCCAATGGTCGGCGATCAGTTTTTGCACTGCTGCAACGATTTAACGCGCAAGCCTTATCCTGCCAGAACGAATCACAACTGGTGAATACCAATACCCCGGAACAATGGTCGCAACTCTGTCAAATTCACGGCCAGACTCAGGAGTGGATGCATGAAAGCTAATAAATCCTTTAAGCCATTAAACATTGCTGTGGTGACTTTTTCAGATAAACGCACCCGGGCGGACGACAGCACCGGCGACCTGCTGCAGAAGCTCATGGAAAACGACGGCCACAAGGTCGTGGAACGCGAAGTACTCAGTCACGACAAATACCAGATTAGAGCATTGGTCAGTCAGTGGATAGCGCGTGAAGATATTCAAGTTGTGGTGACCAATGGCGGCACCGGTTTCGCGCTGGATAACGTCACTCAGGACGCACTAATGCCGCTACTGGACAGTCATATTGATGGCTTTGGTGAGTTATTCAGGCAACTGTCTTTTGCTGATATCGGTACCTCCAGCGTTCAGTCACGGGCGTTTGCCGGATTAGCAAACCGTACCTTAGTTGCAGCAGTACCAGGCTCCGGCGGCGCTGCACAGCTGGCCTGGGACAGCTTGCTGGGCCCACAGTTGGATTCACGTCAGGGCCCCTGTAATTTCGTCGGCCATCTGTCATAAGGAAAACACATGAGTGAATTAACCCATCTGAATCAGCACGGCGAAGCCCATATGGTGGATGTTGCTGATAAAGCCACCACTACGCGCATAGCAGTGGCACAAAGCAGGCTACGTAGCCGCACAGACGTGATTGAGCTGCTGGAAGCCGCCGCGGCTAAAAAGGGCGATGTCCTGGCCACAGCACGCATTGCCGGCATTATGTCTGCCAAAAAATGCAGCGAGCTGATTCCTCTTTGCCACCCGTTAGCCCTAACCAAAGTCACTATCGACTTCGAACTTGACCATGAAAAAGGCGAAGTTCGCATTCAGAGTCTCTGCAAGGTAACCGGTAGTACAGGCGTGGAAATGGAAGCTTTGACGGCGGCATCGGTCGCGGCCTTAACGGTGTACGACATGTGCAAAGCGGTTGATCCGGCCATGGTCATAACCGACACCTGTCTGCTTGAGAAAGAAGGTGGCAAAAGAGGTCACTGGACACGAGGAGGTACGCCGTTGTGATCACCGTAAAATTTTTTGCTGTATTGCGAGAGCGGTTAGGGTTAGCAGAAACGCAGGTGGATGCTGACGTCAGTACAGTACAAGAGCTGGTTCAGGTATTAAAACAACAGTCTGAGCGCTACGCTAAAGAGCTGGATCGCTATCAGTTGCTGTGTGCGGTTAATCAAAACTTATTGCCGCTAACAGCGGAAGTTAAAGACGGTGATGAAGTGGCGCTGTTCCCGCCGGTTACCGGTGGTTAGGAGTTACTCATGAGTATCAGCGTTCGGGTTCAGCAAGAAGACTTTGATTTAGCCACAGAATATCAACGCCTCGCACAGAATAAGCAGTGCGGTGCGGTGGTGACTTTTACGGGTTTGGTGCGGGACTCGGTTGAGGGTGGTTTACGCGGTCTCGAGCTTGAGCATTACCCGGGAATGACTGAAAAGGCACTAGCCTCTATCGTTGAAGAGGCTCAGAAACGCTGGGACCTGCATGGCGTGACGGTTATCCATCGGGTAGGTTATCTGGCGCTGAATGAACAAATTGTTATGGTGGCCGTTGCCAGTGGCCATCGGCAGGCAGCTTTCTCGGCTGCCAGCTTTATTATGGATTACTTAAAAACACAGGCGCCTTTCTGGAAGAAAGAACATACAGAAAAAGGCGAGCATTGGGTAGAAGCAAAGCAAAGTGATCAGCAAGCGGCAGAGCAGTGGAGTCAGCAGTAGTGAAGCTTTGGAGTTTGTTGTTACTGCTTTTTTCATCGTCGGTATGGGCTACAGACTTAACCATAGCGGCAGCATCCAGCTACCGGTCTTTGTTGACCGAGCTGGCAGATGAGTTTGAGCAGCGCGAGAATGTTTCTGTACGCTTGGTTTTCGGCTCCTCCGGCAAGCTGGCTACTCAAATTCAGCACGGTGCGCCGTACGACCTCTATTTTTCGGCCGACGTTAGCTACCTTCAGCATCTGCAAACATCGGGCTATTTAAGCGGAAAAATCATCACCGATGGCTATGGGCAACTGGTGTTGTGGAGCGCGAAAGCGGGCTTACTGCCTGAGTCGATTGAACAGCTGAGCGAGATGAAATCCGTTACTCTGGCGATTGCCCAGCCGCGCCATGCTCCTTTTGGCAAGGCGGCTATGCGCGTTTTAGAGAACCACCAGCTTGCTGATGCAGTTGAGGGGCAGTTGGTTTACGCAGAAAATGTCGCTCAGACAGCCCAAATGGCCTTGTCAGGGGCAGCCGATATGGCCTTTGTTGCGCTCTCGGTACTGCCGGTCGATGCTCGCGACGACAATCAGTTGCTAGTATTGCCTCTGAGTGATGAGCGCTTATTGAAGCAGTCACATGCGGTGTTAAGGCGCGCTGATGATTTGAACTTAGCAATACAGTTCAGTCAGTTTACACAGAGAGAGGAGTTTAACCCTCTTAAACGCAAGCATGGGTTAATGCCGGGTAACAGAGCGGGGGCCAGCAATGAGTAGCACAGACTGGCAAGCGGTAGTACTGACATTGCAGTTAGGCGCTTACAGTACGCTTATTCTGTTACTGCTGGCGACGCCTATTGCCTGGTGGCTGGCGAATCAGAGCAGCTGGCTGGCAGCTCCGGTTCAGGCCATTGTGGCCTTGCCGTTGGTGTTACCGCCAACAGTACTCGGTTTTTACCTACTCATTTGGCTAGGTCCTAACGGTTTTATTGGATCTACGCTGGAGTCCTGGGGGCTGAACCATCTGGCGTTTAGTTTCGAAGGTATTCTCATCGGCTCGGTTATTTATTCCTTACCCTTTGCGGTGCAGCCACTGGTGGAGTCTTTTCGGCAATTGGGTAAAGAGCAACTGGATGTTGCAGCAACTCTGGGTGCCGGCTGGTGGCGTCGGTTCTGGACCATTGTATTGCCCTCTTGTCAGGGCGGGTTCCTCATTGCGGCAACTCTGAGCTTTGCCCATACCTTAGGCGAGTTTGGTGTCATTTTAATGCTTGGTGGCAGTATACCGGGAGAAACCCAGGTTTTGTCGGTACTTATTTACGACCATGCCGAAGCCATGAACTACGGCGCGGCTGAGCGGTTGTCGCTGGGTCTGTTGTTATTTGCCTTTACCGTGCTGGTCTCAGTTTATGCCTGGCAGAGGCGCGCTCAGCGTGGAGGGCGGTTATGTTAACGGTCAATATAGAACAACAACAGGGCGACTTCTGTCTGCAGTTGGCGCACAGTTTTGCCGATGACCGTGTGACCGCCATTTTTGGCCCGTCGGGCTGCGGTAAAAGTACTTTATTACGAGCTATCGCCGGATTAACTCCGGGCCTGAAAGGCAGTGTCCGCTGGCGGGATGCACTCTGGCATTCGCGCAAACCGCGCATGAAAACGGAGCAACGTGGACTGGCACTGGTATTTCAACAGGCTCACTTGTTTGCCACTATGTCGGTCGAAAATAATCTAAGATACGGCATGCCGAAAAACATCAATGACAGTGAATTGGCTATCGGCTTTGCTGAGGTCGTTGATATGTTGTCGCTTAGAGAGCTGCTGCAGCGTAAGCCGGGCCAGCTTTCCGGAGGGCAGCAGCAGCGCGTAGCCATAGGTCGTGCATTGTTGTCACAGCCGCAGTTATTATTGCTCGATGAGCCCATGAATGGCCTGGATGCAACCGCGAAAAAGCAAATTCTTACCGATTTACGACGAATACAGAATCGCTTCCGATTACCTATGTTGCTGGTGTCGCATCATGTTGAGGAAGTGGTGCAGCTGGCCGATGACGTAGTAATCATGGCGAATGGTAAGCTGGTTTCCAGCGGTACTTTGCAGACCCAGGTCGATTCTCTGGCCGGCCACAGCGAAGGGCCGCTGTCGGTGTTATCGGTAACGCCACCGAGCCAACCGGCCGGGCGTGTTAATGCCACCGATGAACTGCTTGCATGGCAACTGGCGGAGCAGCGACTCTGGCTACCGGTCAATGCCGCTGTCGATGTGACAGGTGTGGGCGAGCCAAGAATACGCCCGGCGGGGCGGTTACTTGTCTGGGCGAGAGACGTCAGTATTGCGACAGAATATTTACCTAATACTTCACTGACGAACCAGGTAGTCGCGCGTATTATCGACTTTGAACCTGCGAAGCATGTTGCTGAGACTGTTGTTGTTTTAACCGTTGGCGACCAGATACTCCGGGCATTGGTAACCAATGCCTCGGTTAAACGTCTGAACTTACAGCTGCAACAACAGGTTTATGCGTCATTTAAAGCAGCCGCTATGCATTAAGAAAGCGATAAGCAAAACGGTTCAACCTTTCAGTTCGGGTATTGGCTGCCAGCTCAACCTCAATAAAAGACACTCTCTTTGTCTGCATTAACGCCTGCTGAACGGCGTCTTCAAGTTGTGCACTTTGGCTGACGCGATAATATTCACAGTTCATGCTCTGGCTTAACTGTTGATAGTCCCAGCCATTGAGATTGGTGCATTCAAGTTGAGGTGCAAAGGCCTGGATCATGTCCCAGCAACGGTTATTAAAGAGCACAATAATTGGGGCATAATCATGTCGTTGAAAATGTCCAAGCTCCAGTCCGGTCATCAGGAAAGCGCCATCTCCTACCAACACCATGGGTCGCATGCCCGTAGCGGCCTGAATACCATAGGCTGCGGGTATGGCGTAGCCCATCGAGGCATAGTAGGCGGGAGCCAGACAAAGACTGGGTTCGGCCTGTAACGAGGCAAACAGACAATCGCCGACATCGGTCACAAAAGGCACCACCTGCTCACTGCGTGCCAGTTGCTGATGAATGGTGCGCATCACGTTGTCGGCATTAAAGGTATCATCAGGTATAGAGCAACTGCCGGTCGCCGCTTTAGAGTAGTGGTAAGCCGGAAGGTTACTTTGCTCTAACTTGCGGAATAGTTTATCCAGTTGAACATGATGGTAAGCGCTTTTTTCCACCTGGCAGTGGTTTTGTTGAATATCTACCAGCTTCTCGCTACCAAATAACGGATTATGAGCCGCAAAATTACTGTCTGTGCGGATAACCCCCACCGCCAGAATTAAGTCGGTCTGCTCCAGTAACTGGTAGGCCCGGGTATCAGCATCATCAAGAAATACGCCGGCAAAGTTAGGGTGTGTGTGATCAACCACAGCCCGGCCAAGAAAGGTAGTGATAATGGGAATGCCAGCTTTCTTGCTGAAACTTTCCAGCTCAGCAGAGGCGTTAAAGCGGCGCACATCGATACCTGCCAGAATTATGGGGTTTTTTGCTTTTTCCAGACGTTTTTTTAGCTGTGAGGTCAGGCTGGACAGCTCTGTATCTGGCATTTCCGGTACGGCTAAGGCCTTAGGTGGTTCAACGGGGTAATCGTAAGCATCCCGCGCAACTTCAATTAATACCGGGCGAGAATACTTACGGCAGGCAGCTAGCGCTTTTTGCAGTTGTTCGGTAGCCGTTAGCGGTGAATTTATTCGTACCTGACAGCAGGTGACTTGTTCATAAATAAGGCGCTGCGAGTCAACCTGCTTGGCCTGGTGATGAATGCTTAACCCACGATCAATTTCTTTTTGCGCCGGAAATCCTGCAACGATAATGAGCGGAACGTGCTCTTCATAGGCTTGAGCAACGGAATTCACTGCATTGAGTGCACCAGCGCCATAGGTGAGAAACACCGCCGATGGGCGGTTACAAATACGGGCCGCAGCATCTGCGCAGAAGGTAATAGCGGGCTCATGGCTCAGGTAATGAAAAGGCATGCGCTGGCGACTTTGAATGTCTGCCAGTAGCGGCAGAATAAAGTCGCCCGGAATGCCGAACAGTTCGTTTATGCCAAGTTCTTCAAATTGTTCTAATAGTACGTCTGTAAATTTCATGGACACCCTCCCGGAAGGAACAGTGTCCATGTTTTGCGTCAGGCTGAATTGATTTTGGTCAACATTTACCGCAACAGTGAAGAAAAAGGCAGAATGGTGACTTCTTCGCCCGCACTCACAGGGCCGCGGTCCTGCTCTAGTCGGATAAAGCAGTTGGCACGTTTCAGTGTGCTTAACACGGCGGAGCTTTGCGAACCGGCACTGCTGACTTTAAGCTGACCATTGTTGTCCTGCTCAAACCAGCCACGCTGAAAGTCGGCCCGGCCCGGTCGCTTTTTCAAATATTCCGCCGCCGTTGCCTGATAAGATTCACTACTGATGTGTTTTTCACCGGAGAGATGCTTCAACACCGGCTGTGTCAGTTGATCCATGGTCACGGCTGCTGCAACCGGGTTGCCGGGTAAACCAAAGAACCAGGTGTCTTTAAGTTTGCCAAAGGCAAAAGGTTTACCGGGCTTCATAGCGACCTTCCAGAATGAAACCGAGCCCAATTGTTCTAAAGCGGTTTTGGTAAAATCGGCGTCACCGACGGAGACACCCCCACTGGTTATCACTGCGTCGCAATTTTGTGTTGCGTCTTGTAATGCCTGACTTATAGCTTCTAAGTCATCATTCAGCCGGCCAAGGTTCACAGCCTCGACGCCCATTTTCTCCAGCATAGCCAATAACAGATAACGGTTGCTGTCAAAAATTTGCCCGCTTTTTAGTTTTCCGCCGGGGGCTACTAATTCATCACCGGTTGAGAACACCGCAATTTTCGGTTTACGGTAAACGGCCACTTCCTCAATACCCAGCGATGCCAGCAAGCCAATATCAACAGGGCTTAAGCGTGTACTCGTTGCTATCACTTCTTCACCCAAAGCAATATCGCTGCCCCGGCGGCGAATATTATCGCTTTCAGCGACATCCTGTAGCACGGTAATTTCACTTTTATCCTGATTAGCTTCCGTATTTTCCTGAATGATAACGGCGTCTACTGAATCAGGTATGGGGGCGCCGGTCATAATACGAACGCACCCGTTCTCTGGGATAGAATCGTTATAAGGGTGCCCCGCAGCGGCAACTCCGACAACTTTCAAGCGAGAACCTTTCTTCGCTTCACTACTGCGGACAGCGTATCCGTCCATGGCCGAATTATCATAACCGGGAACATCCAACGTTGAATTTACCGGCCGGTTGAGGATACGCCCCAGCGCTTCCGATAATTCAACCGTCTCTTTGTCAGTTATGGTTGAAACGGTATTGAGCATGTTCTCTAGTGCCTGCTCAACAGGCATTAGTGACGGGTTACTCATACTTATTCACCTTGTTGATTAACCATCCAGACTGCGGCCTCAACACGAGAGCGCAAGCCCAGCTTTTTCAGTAAGTGTTTAACATGCACCTTAACGGTGCCATCGGATATATCCAGCTCGCGGGCAATGACTTTGTTACTCATGCCTTTAGCAATTAAGCTTAAAATTTCATGCTCGCGGTTGGTTAAAGTGCTCAATTGCGAGGTGGCTGACTGAGTTGGCTGGCGCAAAGCCGTAGCCAGTATTTCGGTGATGGCTTCGCTTAACACCATTTTTCCGGTCACTGCGCGGTGAATTTGTTCTAACAGAAGCTCGGGTTCCATATCTTTTAGCAAGTAACCGTCAGCGCCATTAGTAATAGCTGCCACCACGTCGTCGTCGGCGTCACTAACCGTGAGCATGATAATGCGCGATGTCACCCCGGAATCCCGAAGCTTTTTCAGAGTTTCTATGCCATCCATACCATGCATGTTGAGATCCAGAACAATCAGATCAGGATCGTGTTCAGCAGCTAACTCCAGTGCGTCCGGGCCGTTACTGGCTTCGGCGACAACAGTCATGTCGTCTTCCATGGCAATCAGCTGTTTTAGTCCTTTTCGCAGTAGTGGATGATCGTCCACTAACATAATGCTGGCTGCTTCGGTTGTCATAGTCTTCTCCCTTGTGTACTTAACTCAGTTAGTTTGACATAGCTGGTGTTTAAATACACCGCACATAGCCAGAACTTACACTTTTGAATAACGTTTTTACCCATAATTAGGTAAAGCATTACCCCATAATAACCCTAAAAGTAACTCTTGATGTGAGTTGTATCTAACCGGCCTTAGTAGCAAAGTCTTTAGTCATAAAATAATACGAATAATTGCGACGATATGAATAAAGCTTCGGCGACAAATACACTCAGCGACGTGCAGGGAAACCTTGGTTCTCATGCCGTTTTGCGCTGGCTGACGCTCAGTGTATTGTTACTTGGCGTTACCTTTTGGGCAAGCTGGAGTGTTATTGTCGTTCTGTTGGCAAAATCCAATGCCAATTTAACCTCCAGCCAGCTTATGTCATTAGTCGCTATAGCTGGCGCCAGTGGCGCTTTGTCACGACTACTAGGTACTTTGGTTGTTAACCAGCTCGGGCGCTGGATGCCAGCTGTTATTGCAACCATTATGTTGCTGGTCAGTATTGATAGTTTTGTGCAGTTTTCAGATACGAACATTACTTATCCGGTGCTTGCATTATTAGCTGCGCTATCGGGTATTGGTTGCACGATGTTTGCGCCGGCATTTGATCTAACCCGCCAATATAAAGGCTCTTTGAATTTACCGTTGTCTATGAGTGTGGTTATTGGTATGACCATATTCTCTTTATTTCTGGCGCAGTTGGCGGTGCCGTTACTGGCAACCTGGCAGCCTGACGGAATGGAATCTTCTTTAGTACTGCAACGCAGTAGCGGGAACTTTTTCGCGCGTGTTGATGCCGGTGAGCCTATTCTGTTAAACAGTTTCAGTTGTGTCTGGGCTGTTTTATTCACTTTTACCGCTATTGTGAGTGTTGGTGCTGCATTATTTGTCCCGAAAAAGCAGTCGTTGCCTAAGGTAACCATACGAAAGCTCCTTACCCAAAACGGTCATGCCTGGTACTGCAGTATTCTCTATAACATGACTTTTGGCAGTTTTATTGGTTTTGCCATGGCGTTGCCATTGTTGCTTGAGTTTGTATTTGGTTACAGCACGTTAATTCTGGTCTGGATGGGACCTTTTGTCGCTTTACTGGCCCGACCTTTTGGCCGTTGGTTGGCCGGAATTTTTGGTGGTGCTCTGGTAACACAAATCAGTTTATTGTTAATGATGGTTTTTGGTGCGGTAGCCGGGCGTTATATGTATTTTGCTCAGCACGGTCCAACAGAAATTTATTTTGAACCCTTTTTTATCAGTATGCTGGGTCTGATTTTTACCAGTGCCTTAGGGAACGGGTCGGTAGTGGTGACTATGAGAAAGGTGTTTCCACGAACCTACACTCATAGAGTATTAATTTGGGCGGGTACCATCGCAATGTTGGGGGCGGTCTATTTGCCACTGCGCTTTGCCTGGGCGCTAAAATCGCAAAGCACCGATACCGTTTACATCGATTTTATTGTGTTCTACGTGATTGGTTTACTGCTGAACGGTTTTATCTACTTGCGCCGGCACGGCCAGTTCTATAACCCCTAGGCAGACCGGTTATTGCAACAGGTAGTCCGGGGTAAAGGAAAAGAGCACTTCTGTGCCTCCTGCAGCAAGCCGCGACATATTAATTTCACCACCTAAGTTACGGCTGCGCTCCTGCATAATGGCCAGTCCATAATGGTTAACCTTCTCTGCATTTTCCGGTAAACCGACACCGTCATCAGTAATTCTGAGTTCGACATCCTGCCCGCCGGGTTGCGAAAGGCTGATGTGAACCTGAGTTCCCTGGCTGTGGTTGACCGCGTTTTGGCTGGCTTCACGAATAATCTGCAGCAAATGAATTTCTTCATGCGGAGCCAGCGGTATGTTATTCAGACGGTAGTCCAGATTAATGGCCATGTCGCTTTGCTCAGTTAATTGCTTAACCGTAGTTTGCAGTGCGTTATAAAGGCCGGAACCGTCTACTTTCAGGCGGAAGGTAGTCAGTAGTTCACGCAGTTGACGATAGGCTGAATTTAAACCTTCACGAAGTTCGCTACTGACATCGTCAATAGTTGCGCGGTCGTTCTTTTCAATGCCTTTGTGCAAACGTGTCACCTGTATTTTGAGGTAGGACAGCGCTTGTGCCAGAGAGTCATGCAATTCACGGGCAATAACGGTACGCTCGTGCATCAGAGCCAGCCTGCGTACTTGTTCTTCTTCGGATTTGAGGCTTTGTGATAAGGCCAGTTGATCGGCGGTTGAACTCATCAGTTGTTGCTGCCAGGTAGCCAGCGGCTGGTTTTGCTCGCAACGTACAATGAGCACACCGTAATCTTGATCTTCTCTTTTTAAAACAAAACGATAAACAAGTTTGTCCTGCATAACCGATGCGCCTGGTCCCGCCTTAATACAGGTAGCACAATCGCCGGCATCACAAGGGTCATGTGAATTCGGGCGAGGTTGTAACTGTAGGAATGGGCGGCTGCCTTCCTCGGTTAAAAGGCAAAGTTCTATGTCTTCCACTTCGCCAACTTCATAGAGCTTTTCTACAACTTGCTGATAATTGTTGTAGTCGTAGCTGTGAACAATGATAGAGCGGGCGGTATCGTACAGAAAGGATAAAACTTTGTTCTTACGCGACAGTTCCTGGGTTTGTTGCTCCACCCGGCGCTCAAGACCGCCGTAAAAATAACTGACGGTTTCTGACATTTTATTCATGGTGCGTGAAAGCTGACCAATTTCATCTTCGTTATTGAGCTTAGATTTAGCGGTGAAGTCGCCTTGGCCTAAACGCTTAGAGACCGACAGTAAATGCATGAGCGGCTGATCAATTTTGCGTTTTAGCACGGTCAGCAGGAAGAAAAAGATAGCAACAATGACGAAGGACGCCAGGGCCAGAGCACTGCGGACCGTCTCCATGCGGTGCTCTGAATGTTCCTGCAGTTGACCTACCAGAGTATCCAGTTGGTTAACGTAGTTATCGATGGCTTCATTTTGCTCCTGCGAGAAACTGACAAAGCCCTGTTCGGCAATACCCGTTTGAACACGCTCCCACTCTGTCCGGGCTTCCTCGGCCAACTGTTGAATGCTGCCACCAGCCTTAATGAAATGGCGATTAAGCAGAGGCTTTTCCCACAAGGTTCCAATGTCCTGAGCTGTTTGATTTGCCTGCTGGGTTTCACCGTTAGATAACTGAAACGCAAACTTATAGGCTTTCATGCGGTGCGAGCCGGCTACGTTGATAAGCTCAGCATCTTGTTCGGACTTCTCTAAAAGCCAAAATGCCGATAAAGAGGAGGCGCTGGCCACGATCACGATAAGCGCAAGCGAAATTCTAAAAACGTTAATAATAGATGCGTTGCGTATCATTCCGGGCCACATTCAGAGTAAAAATTCAGCTACATGATATAGCATTTCCAAAGGGGGAGACAACAACCGATAACTTTGGGCTACCTCTTTTTTACCACCTTTAGGGCTAATTAATAATCACTCTCAATTAGAACGGGAAAACTTCTTAAAAATCAGTCTATGCAAGCTAAACTCATATACCACCTTAGTGGTAGTTTTTAATGTATATCAATGAGTTAGCTAACTTTTTGAACTGGCAAGTCGACTCAGGATCACGCACACTTCTCCCACATATCTATTTAGTTACTGTTAGACGTGGACTGGGAGTCTAATTATGAGTCGTCTGCTTGAAAAACTGCGTTTCTTTAAAACGCAAAAGCAACCATTTTCGGATGGACATGGTGTTACTACCGATGAAGACAGAACGTGGGAAAAAGGGTATCGCCAGCGCTGGCAGCACGATAAAGTCGTGCGTTCAACGCACGGTGTGAACTGTACTGGTTCCTGCAGCTGGAAAATTTACGTTAAAGATGGACTGGTTACCTGGGAAACCCAGCAAACCGATTACCCTCGGACACGTCCTGATTTACCAAACCATGAACCGCGTGGCTGCCCAAGGGGCGCCAGCTATTCCTGGTATATCTACAGCGCTAACCGCCTGAAGTACCCTAAAGTACGCCAGCAGTTAATGACGCTGTGGCGCGAAGCCAAGGAACAGCATAAAGACCCGGTGAAAGCCTGGGAATCAATTGTGACTGATCCTAAAAAAGCGAAAAGCTATAAAGAAGCGCGCGGTATGGGCGGCTTTATCCGTGCAGACTGGAAAGAAGTAAACGAAATTATCGCAGCTTCCAACGTTTACACCGCGAAGGAATATGGGCCAGACCGTATTAGTGGTTTTTCACCCATTCCGGCAATGTCGATGGTTTCCTATGCTGCCGGCGCACGTTATTTGTCATTAATTGGCGCAAACTGCCTGAGCTTCTACGACTGGTACTGTGACTTGCCGCCGTCATCACCACAGGTATGGGGTGAACAAACAGACGTGCCGGAGTCAGCTGACTGGTATAACTCCAACTACATCATTGCCTGGGGGTCTAACGTACCGCAAACGCGTACACCAGACGCTCACTTCTTTACCGAGGTGCGTTACAAAGGAACGAAAACCTGCGTTATTACTCCGGATTACTCCGAAGCCTCTAAGTTTGGTGATACCTGGTTAGCGCCACGTCAGGGTACTGACTCGGCTCTGGCTATGGCATTTGGCCACGTTATTCTGAAAGAATTCTACGTCAACAAACAAAGCCAGTACTTCCACGACTATGTCACTCGTTACACCGACATGCCAATGCTGGTTATGCTGGAGCCAGGTGAAAAAGTACTGAACCAGGGCCGCTTCTTACGCGCTGCCGATTTGGTGGACAATCTGGGTGAAGAGAATAATCCAGACTGGAAAACCATTGCAATTAATGAAAAAAATAACAGCCTGACCAGCCCGAACGGCTCTATTGGTTATCGCTGGGGACAATCCGGTAAGTGGAACCTGGAACAGAAAGATAAAGATGGCGATGTCGAGCTGCAACTGTCGCTTAAAGACAACAACGACGAAATTGTTGAGGTAGGCTTCCCTTACTTTGGTAGTGCTCCACACGAATACGAGTACTTCCAGCACACTGAGCACGACGAAATTCAGATTCGCAAAGTTCCGGCTAAGAAAGTCGAATTAGCGAACGGCGAAACGGCTTATGTGGCCACCGTTTTTGACTTAATGCTTGCGCAGTATGGCGTCGACAACGGCGTTAACGATGAAAACCGTGCTAAAGACTACAACGACGATGTGCCTTACACGCCTGCATGGCAGGAACACATTACCGGTGTAAAACCTGCGGATGTGATTCGTGTTGCAACTGAGTTTGGTCGTAATGCCGACAAGACCAAAGGTCGTTCCATGATCATCGTTGGCGCTGGTGTTAACCACTGGTACCACATGGACATGAGTTATCGCGGCATGATCAACATGCTGATGATGTGTGGCTGTATTGGTCAGTCCGGTGGTGGCTGGGCCCACTACGTTGGGCAGGAAAAACTGCGTCCGCAGACTGGCTGGACTCCTTTAGCCTTTGGTCTGGACTGGCAGCGTCCGCCACGTCATATGAATGGTACTTCGTTCTTCTACAACCATTCCGACCAGTGGCGCTACGAAAAGCTGGATATGAGCGAAATTGTCTCGCCGTTGGCAAACAAAGATAAATGGCAGAGTACGATTTTGGATTACAACACCCGTGCTGAGCGTATGGGCTGGTTACCGTCCGCACCGCAGTTGGGTCAGAACCCATTGCGCGTTGTTGAAGCTGCTAAAGCTGCCGGTAAGGATGTTAAAGAGTATTTGGTTGAGCAGCTAAAAAGCGGTGATATTCGCTTTGCCTGTGAGCAGCCGGATGACCCTAAAAACTTCCCACGCAATATGTTCATCTGGCGTTCGAACCTGCTGGGTTCCTCAGGTAAAGGTCACGAATACATGCTGAAGCACCTGTTGGGTACTAAGCATGGCCTGCTAGGTAAAGACCTGGGCGACTTTGGCGGTAAAAAACCAGAAGACGTGGAATGGGTTGATGAGGCGCCGGAAGGAAAAATTGACCTGCTGACCACACTGGATTTCCGTATGTCGACGACTTGTCTGTATTCAGACATCGTTTTGCCGACCGCTACCTGGTATGAAAAAGACGATATGAATACTTCGGATATGCATCCGTTTATTCACCCGTTAACAGCAGCCGTTGACCCGGTTTGGGAAGCGCGCAGTGACTGGGATATCTTCAAAGGTATAGCGAAAGAGTTCTCCCGTGCAAGTGAAGGGCACCTGGGTGTTGAACAAGACGTGGTTACCGTACCACTGCAGCACGACTCCCCCGGAGAGCTGGCACAGCCATACGGTGGTAAAGCCTGGTGGAAAAGCGAGTGTGAAGCTATTCCGGGCAAGACTATGCCGAACATTACCGTGGTTGAGCGTGACTACCCGAATACCTACAACCGTTTCACTTCGCTTGGTCCATTAATGGATGAGCTGGGTAACGGCGGTAAGGGTATCAACTGGGATACCAAGGAAGAGGTTGAATTCCTCGGTAAGTTAAACCGCAAGCACGTTGAAGAAGGCATTAACAAAGGACGTCCTAAGATTGAGTCAGCCATAGATGCCTGTGAGGTTATTTTGTCACTGGCACCAGAAACTAACGGTCATGTTGCCGTTAAAGCCTGGGCTGCGCTGGGTAAACTGACGGGTCGCGAGCATACCCATTTGGCGAAGCCGAAAGAGGAAGAGAAAATCCGCTTCCGCGATATCGTTGCGCAACCGCGTAAGATCATTTCTTCGCCAACCTGGTCAGGTCTGGAAGATGAGCACGTGTCTTACAACGCAGGTTACACCAACGTTCATGAGCTGATTCCATGGCGCACCATTACCGGTCGTCAGCAGTTCTATCAGGACCATGAGTGGATGCGTGACTTTGGCGAAACCTTATGTGCCTATAAGCCGCCAATTAACCTGAAGACCGTTGCGCCGGTACTGAACAAACGTCAGAACGGTAACAAAGAGATTGTACTGAACTGGATCACACCGCACCAGAAGTGGGGTATCCATAGTACCTACTCCGACAACCTGTTAATGCAGACCCTGTCGCGTGGCGGACCTATTGTTTGGCTTAGCGAAGTTGACGCAAAAGCAGCCGGTATTGAAGACAACGACTGGCTGGACATTTTCAACGTCAACGGTGCGATTTGTGCGCGTGCGGTGGTGTCACAGCGAGTACCGGAAGGTATGAGCATGATGTATCACGCTCAGGAACGTATTTTGAACATGCCGGGCTCTGAGTTAACCGGTACCCGTGGTGGTATCCATAACTCAGTAACGCGTGTGGTTATGAAGCCGACTCATATGATCGGCGGCTACGCACAACAAGCCTATGGCTTTAACTATTACGGGACAGTTGGCTGTAACCGCGATGAATTCGTGGTGGTCCGCAAGATGGACAAAGTCGACTTCCTGGACACTGAATAATTCGGAGTGGGGACAACACGATGAAAGTAAGAGCTCAAATTGGCATGGTGCTGAATTTGGACAAGTGTATCGGCTGTCATACTTGCTCCATCACCTGCAAAAACGTATGGACCTCGCGTGAAGGGGTTGAATATGCCTGGTTTAACAACGTAGAAACCAAGCCAGGCATTGGTTTCCCGAAAGAATGGGAAAACCAGGACAAATGGAACGGCGGTTGGTCGCGCAATAAAAAGGGTAATCTGGAGCTGAAAATTGGTAGTAAGCGCCGCGTGCTTGCCAATATTTTCGGTAACCCGGATTTACCTGAAATTGATGACTACTACGAGCCGTTCGACTTTGATTACCAGCACTTGCATACGGCGAAGCCGAGCAAGCACCAACCAACTGCGCGTCCACGCTCACTGATTACCGGTAAGCGGATGCAGAAAGTTGAGTGGGGTCCGAACTGGGAAGAAATTCTGGGTACGGAATTCGAAAAACGTAAGAAAGACAAGAACTTCGACGACGTGGTGCAAAAAGACATGTACGGTCAGTTTGAAAAGACCTTCATGATGTATTTGCCACGCTTGTGTGAACACTGTCTGAACCCGGCCTGTGTGGCGGCTTGCCCTTCCGGCGCAATTTATAAGCGTGAAGAAGACGGCATTGTTCTGATTGACCAGGACAAATGTCGCGGCTGGCGTATGTGTGTATCGGGTTGCCCGTACAAGAAAATTTACTACAACTGGAAGACCGGTAAATCTGAAAAATGTACGTTCTGCTATCCGCGCATTGAAGCCGGTCAGCCAACCACATGTTCAGAAACTTGTGTGGGTCGTATCCGTTACTTAGGTGTGTTGCTTTATGATGCGGACCGCATTGAAGAAGCGGCAAATACACCAAACGAGCAGGATCTGTACGAAGAACAGTTAGGTATCTTCCTTGACCCGCATGACCCTGAAGTTCAGGAAGCGGCGCGTAAAGAAGGCATTGCTGAAAACTGGATCACGGCTGCACAGCGCTCACCGGTTTACATGATGGCAATGCAGTGGAAAGTAGCACTGCCACTGCACCCTGAGTACCGGACGCTGCCAATGGTTTGGTATGTGCCACCGCTGTCGCCAATTCAAAGCGCGGTCGAAGCAGGCCACGTGGGTATGGATGGTGAAATTCCGGATCTTAAATCGCTGCGTATTCCGCTGCGTTATCTGGCTAACCTACTGACTGCCGGTGACGAGAAACCCATTGTTCGCGCACTGGAGCGAATGATAGCCATGCGCTCGTACAAGCGTTCAGAGCATGTTGACGGCGTTGAAGACTTAGCGGTTCTGGAGCAGGTTGGCCTGACCAAGAACCAGGTAGAAGAAATGTACCGTTACATGGCGTTGGCCGATTATGAAGACCGCTTCGTTATTCCGACCAGCCATCGCGCTTATGCTGAAAACGCATACGACGTTAAAGGCGGCTGTGGCTTTACCTTTGGTAATGGCTGTAGCGACGGAAACAACGGTGTGAATCTGTTCGGCGCTAAGAAAGAGTCGGTTCGTCAAGTCATTCCTGTGACCATGAAGGAGTAATCAGCATGCAGGTATTACAAGTTATTTCGTTATTGCTAGATTACCCCAAACCCGAGCTTGTAGAAGCTCGGGCGGAGTTAGAGCAAATGATTCAGCAGTCGCCTTTAAGTACTGACGATAAAGCAGCGCTGGAGGCCTTTATTGAGCACCGCACCAGTATGTCGTTGATGGACTGGCAGTCGGAGTACGATGGGCTGTTTGAGCGTGGCCGCGCTCTGTCACTACTGTTGTTCGAGCACGTACATGGAGAGTCGCGTGACCGTGGCCAGGCGATGGTTGATTTAATGAACCAATATAAAACCGCTGGTCTTGATTTAGGTGTGAAAGAACTGCCGGATTACATTCCGCTGTATCTGGAATTCTTGTCCACCCAGGGCGATGAAAATGCTCGTCTTGGCTTAGAAGAAGTTGCGCATATTCTGGCACTGCTTACAGCAAGGCTTGAACAACGCGGCAGTAACTACTCACTTTTATTCCAGACACTGTTGAGTATCTCTGGTGTACAGATTGACCTTGACGATGTGCGTCAGCAAATTGCTAATGAGAAGCGCGATGACACCAGCAAAGAACTGGACAAAGTGTGGGAAGAAGAAGCGGTGACCTTTGCCGGCAATGACCAAATGCAGGGTTGTCCAACGGCGCAGAACCGGCCTTCGGAAGGTCAGCGCCGGGATCAGTACGTGCCATTGAACACCGACGATTTATCACAGCCGCGTAAAGTGTCGGGTATTTAAGGAGATTACCATGAGCTATCTAAATATGTTGGCCTTCGGCGTATACCCTTTTATTGCCTTGGCTGTTTTCTTCATCGGAGCCTGGATCCGTTATGACCGTGAGCCATACACCTGGAAAACGGCGTCGAGCCAAATGCTGGAAAGTAAGCAACTGCGAAAAGGTAGTTTGCCGTTTCACGTTGGTATTCTGGGGATCTTCTTTGGTCACCTGGTGGGATTGCTAATGCCAAAGCCCGTTTGGCACATACTGGGTGTTAGCAATGAGGCGAAACAGTGGCTGGCAATTATTGCCGGCGGTATCTTCGGCTTAATTTGTTTATATGGGTTGGCTATTCTCATTAACCGCCGCATGAACAACGTTCGTGTGCGGGCTACCAGCACCAGAATGGACATACTATTGCTGTGGCTATTGTTAGCACAATTAGTTTTAGGGTTAATTTCAATTTATTACTCTGTAAACCATGTGGTGCATGGTGCAGAAGGGGAGAAAGCGGGCGTTATGCTGATGCTGATGACCTGGGCACAGAACATTGTGACGCTTGACCCGGTAGAAGCAGTAGCGGCTATCAGCAACCCTCAAATTGAATGGGTATTTAAACTGCATGTATTCCTCGGAATGACTATTTTCTTAGTCTTTCCGTTTACCCGACTCGTGCATATGTTCAGCGCGCCTGTTCAGTATCTTACTCGTCAGCACCAGGTTGTCCGTAAAAAATTCGCTCGCTAGTTGTAGAGTTATCGAGAGGGGCACCCCTCTCAGGGAAGGTTGTTATGATACAAGTGAATCAAGTGGAAATTGCGGAAAAGGAGATACTGGCTGAAATGCAGTATCACCCCGCTGACACGCAGGAAGAAGCCATGAGTATGGCAGCGGAAGCACTGGTAATCGGTGAGCTGTTCAAACAAAGGGCAAAAGATTTAGGCATTGAGGTACTGGATGACACCGCGCAGGGTGGCGAAGATGACTTCATTGAAATATTGATTGAACGTGAAGTAGCTCGCCCGAAAGCGGACGAGCAAGCTTGCAAACAGTACTTTGAGCAAAACCCGGAACGCTTTAAAACGTCGCCGATTGTTGAGGCTCGCCATATTTTGTTAGCGGCAGCGCCGGATGATGATCTTGAGCGGGTGAATGCAAAGCGTATGTCGGAGCAGCTTATTCAGCAGTTGCAGGAAGGCGACGACTTTAGTCAGCTTGCACGCCAGTATTCCTCGTGTCCGTCAAAGGAGACCGACGGGAACCTGGGACAGTTGAGTAAGGGGCAAACCGTTCCTGAGTTTGAACGTCAGTTGTTCACCGCTGAAGAAGGGCTAATGAAATACCCGGTAGAAACTCGTTATGGGTTTCATGTGGTGTCTGTTGACCATAAAATTGATGGTAAGCCGTTACCGTACGAGGCGGTTAAAGACAAAATTGCGGAATATCTGGAAGAGAAAGTGCACCGTAAAGCGGTTTCTCAATACATACAGGCATTGGCGAATGAAGCTGATATCAAAGGTTTCGATTTTGTTGATACCGGTTCACCGTTACTGCAGTAAGTGGCTCTATTTCTGCTAGGATAGGCACCCAAAGGGGTGCCTTTTTTATTTTGGAGTCAAGTTATGGAATCTGCCTTCTGGCATGAGCGTTGGGAAAATCAGCAAATTGGTTTTCATCAGCCACACACACATGAACTATTGCTGAAGTATTTTTCTGGTGTGGTAAAGCCCGGTGCAAAGGTATTTGTGCCTTTGTGTGGTAAATCAAATGACATGCTGTGGCTGCTGGAAAAAGGCTACCGTGTTTTTGGGGTAGAGCTGAGTGAGCTGGCGGCCAGACAGTTTTTCGAGGAGAACCAATTAAAACCCAAAATAACCCAGCGTGGCGACTTTAAAGAGTATGCTCTGGATGAGCTGGTTATATGGGTTGGCGATTTCTTTAAGCTGGTTAAAAGCGACCTTGCCGATATTGATGCCTGGTACGATCGCGCCGCCATGATTGCGCTACCACCTGAAATGCGTCAACGCTACGTTCAACAGCTATGCGAGCAATTACCCGAGCAGGCAAAAGGTTTACTGATTACGTTGCAGTACCCGAATGGGTACCGTGAAGGGCCGCCGTTTTCGGTATTGGAAGGAGAAGTCGAAGTGGGTTATGGTCAGCGTTTTAGCATTGATCAACTGGAGTCAGCTGAAACCACGGTTAACGGGAAGGAAGCGGACGACAACCCGGTTACCGAGCAAGTGTATAAGCTGGATTAGCTCATTAATTTATTGCGCCGTAGAATCTTTTCAGTGCGGCGTGCCAATTTTTCCATAAAAACCAGGTCCGCTAACGTTGGTTCTGCCAATTCATTATCCAGGTCGGCCTGCCATTGGCTGACCTCAGCATCCAGCATTTCCATCATTTTCTTAGAACAGCCACGACAAATACCCTGGCACATATCCGCTTCTTTTAAGCCAAAAGGAATGTGTTCGCGAATAACGTCCAGTAACTGATACATCGCGGTTTTGGTATCGGGTTTGCGCGTCATTTTTCCTCCAGTAAGTTCTCCGACATTTTCTGGATATGCTGATTCACCTCGCGGTTATGCTGCTCCATTTCTTCGAGCTTTTGTTGTGCCAGCTTGCGGTTACCTGCCTTAACGGCATCGACAACGGCTTGTGCGCGTAAATGCACTTTATCGTGAGGTGCTTCTATAGCCTGATAACTTGAGTGTGACTTAAAGCGACTGCGGAACAGTTCCGAATAATACCAGCGACCAATACCGCACTCGTCAGAATCTACAACATTACAGTCTTCGGCGGATAGCGTACCCAAATACACGCGATACACGTCCATGCGCAGTTGCATTTCTTCAATATTGGCCAGTTCAATCTGAGCCAGTAGAGCACTGTTCGAAATGCTGCCGGTAAGCCGCTTTATGTGCTGGTTTTCATCAGCCAGTGACTCAAGGTAACGTCTGGTTGAATCGATATTGTCACGGGTTGTCTGAATAGCTTCAACGCTGCGGTAATGACTTAAATCAACGCCTTGTACAATTTGCTCAACTTTGTCATTGATTCTGTCGGTTAGCTCGGTTGTGCGTTGAGATAATGAACGAACTTCGTTGGCGACAACAGTGAATCCACGACCATGTTCTCCGGCACGAGCAGCTTCAATATTAGCGTTTAAACTGAGTAAGTTGGTGGTCTCTGCGACACCACGAACATCGCCGCTGGTTTGCTCAATTTCCTGGGTATGCCCCTTTAACGCCGCAATACTTTCGGAAGTTGACTCAATATCGTCGACAATAGATGACAAATTGCCCACAACAGCAGACATGGTCGACTCACCTGACTGATTGTTCTCGTCAATGGTTAAGATGGTTTCACGCTCTTTTTGCAGTAAATCGCTAAGTTGTGAAAAGGTGTTTTGATAACCCGCCAGTGACTCAGTAAAGTTTTCAATAAAGCCTAAACGTTGTTGGTAGTCATGGAACTCAGCTTGTTGCTCGGAAACCGTCTGGTTGGCAGCTTGAAGCTGTTCTGATAATTGCTGGTTTTCAGCCTCCAGCTGTTCAATACGTTGCCGTAACTGAGACTGAGTTGATGAACATTGATAGCTGCGGACGTATCCCAGTTTCTCTATTAACTGCATGGAACCTCCAAAAAGAAAAACCAGACTTCCGCAAAAGTTGCAGAAGTCTGGTTTATTAAGGGTTAAGCAGATTTATGCTTTAAGCCTTTTATGACTTGCCAGGTGATGCCTAGTGCACCCACGATGAAGACCATGTCACCGACGGTACGGAACCAACGTAGGTTCTGAAGCAGAGGCTGTTGCATGAAGGCTTCACTACGTGCGTACCATAAACCTTCAGTCGCAGCGGCGTAGAACTGAATGAAACCGACTGGTAGCAAGCTGGTGAAGAGCATTAGTGCTAAGCCAATGTTCATTGTCCAGAAGGCCATTTTCATCAGTTTTTCATCAAACTGCAGAGTTGGTCGTATGTAGCGCAGAATTAACAGGACGAAACCAAGCGCCAGGAATCCGTACACACCGAATAGTGCTGCGTGTGCGTGAGTAGGCGTAGTGTTCAAACCTTGTACATAGTACAGCGAGATAGGCGGGTTGATCATGAAGCCTAATACGCCGGCGCCTAACATGTTCCAGAATGCAACGGCTACGAAGCAAAGCAATGGCCATTTAAGGCGTTGCATCCAGTCAGCACGTTTTTGCAGGCTGTAGCTTTCCCAGGCTTCATAGCCCAGCACAATTAGCGGTACCACTTCTAACGCTGAGAAAGTAGCGCCCACGGCCATAACCGGTGTGGTTGTGCCTGAGAAGTACAAGTGGTGGAAGGTACCCGGGACACCACCGAGCATAAACAATGACGCTGAGGCCAGTGCTGCAACGGTTGCCATACGACGGGAAACCAAACCCATGCTGTGGAAAATGAACGCCAGTGACGCAGTGGCAAATACTTCGAAGAAGCCTTCTACCCACAGGTGAACAATCCACCAGCGCCAGTATTCCATGATAGAAATGTGAGTACGCTCGCCGTAGAAGAAGCCGGCACCGTAGAACAGGCCAATGGCAACGACTGAGGCGGTGAAGAGTGCCAGTAAGTTCTTGTCGCCTTTCTCTTTGAAGGCACCAACAACACAGCGCATCATCAGTACTAACCAGAAGACGATACCCAGGAACTTACCAATTTGCCATAAGCGACCTAAATCGACGTACTCATAGCCCTGGTGACCTAACCAGAAGTTCAGGTGTTCAGGCATGATTTGCGCGATGGCTAACCAGTTACCGATAAAGGTACCCGCAACAACCAGAACCAGTGCCCAGAACAGGATGTCGACACCCAGTTTCTGATACTTAGGATCTTTACCACCATTAATAATCGGTGCCAGGAAGAGACCTGCAGCCAGGAATCCGGTCGCTATCCAGAACATGGCGGCCTGAATATGCCAGGTACGAGTTAGTGAGTAGGGGAACCACTCTGAAATATTAATACCGTAGAACTCTTGCCCTTCTACTGTGTAGTGCGCGGTAAGACCACCCATTAACACCTGGAAAGTGAACAGAGCAACAACGATAAACAAATATTTGCCCAAAGCTTTTTGCGATGGAGTCAGTTTGACTTTAGCAATAGGATCATGCTCTGGCGCAACCAGTTCCTCTTCTTCTTTGTCGCGTAAGAATGCCCACGCCCAAATTAAGAAACCAATACCGGCGATCAATAGGATAACACTGACAATGGACCAGATAATGTTTTCTGCGCTAGGCACGTTATCTATCAATGTTTCATGTGGCCAGTTGTTGGTATAGGTGATGTCGGCATCAGGACGCTCAGTAGCAGCTGCCCATGCGGTCCAGAAGAAAAAGTCGTTCATTACTGCGCGACGCTCAGCTGAAGGCAGAGTGTTTTCCTTCATTGCATAGCTTACGCGAGTAGGGCGAAGCTCTGGGTCATCGCTGAACAGTTTTGAGTAGTACTCACCAGTTTGCTCAATAGCCTGAATGCGTCGCTCACTAAGAGTAACGGTGTCTGAGGCTTTGTCGTAAGTATTGGTGCGATACTCTTCCTTAAGTTCGTACTCAAGTTGGTTCTGCTGTACACCGGTAAGCTGTTCATACGGCTTATCGAAGACTTCGTGGGCACGAATGTCTAACCAGGCCAGCAACTCACGGTGTAGCCAGTCAGCTGTCCAGTCCGGAGCCTGGTAAGCACCATGTCCCCAAATTGAGCCAAGCTGCATGCCGCCAACCGACTGCCAGGCTGTCTGCCCGTCTAAAACCGATTCCTCGGTTGCAACGACGTTACCATTGGTACTCATGAACTTATCCGGAATAGGCGGAGCCTCCCGGTAAACTTCCGTTCCAAAATACCCTAAAACGCCAAAGGTAATTGCAAGAACTGCAATTAGCGTCCACCAAAGCTTACGATACCCGGCCATTGTTGACCTCCTTGATGCTGAACAGCTTCATGTTGTTACTCCATAGGTTTATGAGCAGAGAATTCTTATTAATTCACTATGCGTTCACCTAATTGCAATATTGAGGCCACTTTTTAAAGTGTTGATTACTATATCTTTTATTTTAAATAGGGTTTTTATGACTGAGTTTTATTAGGTTGTTTTAACTGGCGTGGTTAAAAGTACCCTAACGGTCATTTCTACCCTAAAAGAGGTATCTCTTAAGGCGGGTTGGCAGCTTTATTCCTTTCTGCTTAAACCTTGAGCAGGATCAATGCATTCGCATCAGACTCTCCTATGCTAGAAACACAACATGTAGTGTTGAATTTAAAATAACTAACGATATATGGTGTTTTATGCCGGTTTACCCCACAAGACTGCATTACAGCGCGGAACAGATTGTCTGGCAGGAAGTTCCGGGAGAAGTGGCGTTAGCTTACACCATTACCGGCTGCCCGGTTGGGTGCAAAGGTTGCCATAGTGTGGATAGCTGGCCGGTCGGAAGTGGCGAGCCACTGACGCAGGAGCACCTTCAGCAGCAGTTGCAAAAATATCGCGGATTAATTAGCTGCGTTTTATTTTTGGGCGGCGAGTGGCAGCCAACGGCACTACTGAAACTATTAAAGCAAGTAAAAAATGAAGGGCTGGAGACTTGTCTGTATACCGGCTATGAAAACGTCTCAATAGCGCTTCGTGAACAACTGACTTATCTAAAAACCGGACCGTGGATAGCTGCCCGGGGCGGCTTGGAAAGTCCAACGACCAACCAACGATTCTATGACTTACGGACACAGCAGTTATTGAACTGCGAGTTTCAAACAGGAGAATAATTATGTTGCGCTTAAACGAAGAACAAGTCACTGGCAAAGTCGATTTCATCCACGAGTATTTACATGCTCAAAATGCAGCCGATGGCTCAAAAATGGATGCAAACGCCAACGTCACACAAAAGAACATAGCAACGCTTGAAGCCGAGTTAATGAAAGACTTTTTTGTGCAGGTTAACCGCAAGCAGGTCAGCAATAAAATAAGTGAGCTTTTTGGTAACGATTTGGCAAAAGAGTACGTTCGTCAAATTGAGGACCATGAAATTTACGTGCATGACGAAACCAGCCTGAAGCCTTACTGTGTTTCAGTCACTATGTACCCGTTTTTACGTGACGGATTAACGAAGCTGGGCGGCGAATCTCAGGCACCTAAGCATCTAGAGTCGTTTTGCGGCACGTTCGTCAACTTTGTTTTTGCTGTAAGTTCCCAGTTTGCCGGAGCGGTTGCTACGGTCGAGTTCCTAACCTACTTCGACTACTTTGCCCGTAAAGACTACGGCGACGATTACTTAAATACCCATCGTCACCAAATTGAAAACCACTTGCAGCACGTGGTGTATGCACTGAATCAGCCAGCGGCGGCTCGCGGCTACCAAAGTGTGTTCTGGAATATCTCTATTTACGACCAGCATTACTTTGACAGTATGTTTGGTGAGTTTGTTTTCCCTGCGGACTTCACTAAGCCGGAATGGAGTTCGGTGAGCGCGCTGCAGGACTTCTTCCTGGACTGGTTTAATAAGGAACGCGAAAAAACGATTCTAACCTTCCCGGTGGTGACGGTTGCCATGTTAACCGACGACGGTCAGTGCAAAGATCAGTTATTTGCAGAGAAAATCGCCGGAGAAATGGCTAATGGTAATTCTTTCTTTGTCTACTTATCCGACAATGCCGACTCGTTAGCTTCATGTTGCCGACTACGCAGTGAAATTAGCGACAATACCTTTTCTTATACCTTAGGTGCCGGTGGGGTCGCGACAGGCTCCATTAATGTCATCACCATGAACATGAACCGCTTGGTTCAGGATGGCAGAGATTTAGAGGAAGAAGTCAGCAAAATTCACAAATATCAGGTGGCTTACAGAAAGCTGATGGAAGAATATAAGGAAGCGGGTTTGTTAACCGTTTATGACGCCGGCTTTATTACTCTGGACAAGCAGTTCCTGACTATAGGCATTAACGGCATGGTTGAAGCGGCTGAGTCGCAGGGGATTACCGCAGGTAACAACCAGGCGTATAAAGACTTTGTGCAGAACCATTTAAAAGTGATTTACGACGCTAATAAAGCGGCGAAAAAAGAATACGGCTATATGTTCAATACCGAGTTCGTGCCAGCAGAAAACCTGGGTGTGAAAAACGCTAAGTGGGACAGAGCTGACGGCTACAAAGTGAGCCGTGACTGCTACAACTCCTATTTTTATGCCGTAGAAGACGACGACGCCAATGCATTGGATAAGCTTGTTCTTCATGGAAAAGAGTTGATTGAATACCTGGATGGTGGATCGGCATTACACTTAAACCTTGACGAAAAATTGAATACATCCGGTTATTTGTCGTTACTGAATATTGCCGCAAAAACGGGCTGTAACTACTTCTGCATTAACGTCAAAATTACCATTTGTAATGCCTGCGAACAGATTGATAAACGCACCTTAAGCGAATGTTCCAGCTGTGGCTCTGCAGACATAGACTACGGTACACGGGTTATTGGCTACCTGAAACGTGTATCGGCATTTAGCGCTGGTCGACGCAAAGAGCATCATTTGCGTCATTATCACCGTAAACAGCCGTCAGAGGTTGCTGTTGGCGCAGCGCAAGCCAATATTGGGCTGCGAAAAGCCAGCTAAAATCTGAAAACTACCCATAAAGAGGGAGCCCGCCTCCCTCTTTTTTCATGCCTTAAAATTGCGCTTTTATGGTATTCTCCGCGCGCACTTCCGGAAATTCAGGTGAAGCCATGGAAATCAATAGTTATCAAGACTTTATAAAAGCAGCAAAACAACAACACGAACCTCAGCGTTTGCTGTTTGTGTTAGCAAAAGCACAACTCCCCGAGCAACCGACAGACAGTCAGAAGCAGCAATTCGAAACACAGGAAGGCGGCACATTAGAGCCGGTACTTTGTGTCGATAAACTGCCCGAAGAAGTCGAAGACTTTTCTGCGTTGGTTGAAGAGTCTAAACGCACCGACATTGACTGGGATATTGCGTTTATCAGCGCAATGGACGGCCGCGGCGGTCATCCCATTTCAAGCGACGAAGCCAGCCAGCCACTGGAAATGATGGTGCAGCAAATTCAGGCCGGCATGATCAAACATTTTTTAACCATTAACCGACAAGGAGAGTTGGTGCAGTTACTGTAGAGGTACGCTGCGCCCTATGTGGCCATGACAAAATTTCTGATTACCGTTATTACCCTGTTTTTTTCGGTATCGGCACTGGCGGCAGAGCCCGCCATCTCTCCTTTTGATTTAACCCAGTCTACTGTTGGTTACACCGCCATTATCATCTTTGTTCTCGCCTACATTCTGGTGATGGGCGAAGAAAAGCTCCATATGCGTAAGTCAAAACCGGTATTGGTTGCCGCGGGCCTCATCTGGATTTTAATTGGCTGGGTGTATACCGGTGATCAGGCCGCTATGGCCGAATCCGCATTTCGCCATAACCTGCTTGAGTTTGCGGAATTGATGCTTTTCCTGTTGGTGGCCATGACCTATATAAACGCCATGGAAGAGCGCCGTTTGTTCGATGCACTGCGAGCCTGGTTACTGAAAAAAGGCTTTAGTTATAAGCAGCTGTTCTGGATAACCGGCTTACTGGCCTTCTTTATTTCTCCGGTGGCGGATAACTTAACGACAGCCTTACTGATGTGTGCCGTGGTCATGAAAGTTGCCCAGGACGATAAGAAATTTGTCGCCTTATGTTGTGTCAGTATTGTGGTTGCGGCCAACGCGGGTGGCGCCTTCAGCCCCTTTGGTGATATCACCACGCTCATGGTCTGGCAGGCCGGGCAGGTCACTTTTACCGAGTTTCTTCGTTTGTTCTTGCCATCGGTTGCTAACTATTTAGTACCGGCAATTGTGATGAGCTTTTTCATTGAAAATAAAAAGCCGACAACACTGCACACCGAGGTGGAACTAAAACGTGGTGCGCTGCGAATTACCGCCTTATTCTTACTGACTGTAGCTACAGCGGTAACTTGTCATATTGTACTGCACCTGCCGCCTGTGCTGGGCATGATGATGGGCTTAGGTTATCTACAGTTCTTCGGTTACTTCTTACGGATGACATTACCAGGCTCTCTAGCTCGTAAACGAGCGATGGCAGAGCGCGTAGGCGACCAAAAACGGCTGGAGCAATTAGGTGGTGTGGTGCCTTTTGATGTATTCAGCCGGGTTTCGCGAGCGGAGTGGGACACTCTTTTGTTCTTCTACGGAATCGTTTTATGCGTTGGCGGTCTTGGCTTTATGGGGTATCTGAGCCTGCTTTCTGAAACGCTTTACGGCGGTATGAGTGCGACAATGGCGAATACCATTCTGGGTGTCGTTTCGGCGGTCATTGACAACATTCCGGTCATGTTTGCTGTACTGTCGATGGAACCCGATATGTCACATGGTCAGTGGTTGCTCATTACCCTAACCGCAGGTACTGGTGGTAGCTTACTCTCCATCGGGTCAGCAGCCGGTGTCGCTCTAATGGGGCAGGCCAGAGGCTACTACACCTTTGCCTCCCATCTGAAATGGACCCCGGTAATAGCACTGGGTTACATAGCCAGCATATTACTGCACCTGTGGCTTAACGAAGCAACGTTCCATATTTAGTTAGTGGGAAGGGAAAAGCTCTCTCAGGGCAGGGCTTCTGTTCTCAGAGAGACGCCGTAAACCCATCCCTGGGGGCTTGAGTGGCGCCATCCTTGGCGCCACACACTCTCTGAGTTGGAAGCTCTAACCACGTGAACGTCCTTTCCTGATCGCCCCAAGCGTATGAAGACCGGTTTACCTCTTTCTACTAAACCACTTTGGAGTAGCGGTTCTGGCCGTGGTCCAGGTATTCGTCAAAGCATGCGCAGATGCTGCGAACCCACAGGCGACCTAATTCTGTGACACGCAGCTTTTTATCCGATACATCAACTAAGCCGTCTTCAATAAACGGTTTTAACAGCGGTATGGCTTCGGCGAAATGTGCCCAGAAGTCATCGATATTCCACTCGGCTTTAAAGGCCTCAATATCCAGCTCAAAGTGGCAGATAACCTGAGAAATTAGAGCGGCGCGAATTTTATCCTCGTCCGTTAATGCCATGCCTTTGATAATGGGCTTTTGTCCGTTATCTATCATTTTGTAGTAAGCCGGTAGCTCTTTTTCGTGTTGCCAGAGCACACCGTTTACCTGGCTAATGGATGATACGCCCAGGCCCAGTAATGCATCCTGCCCGTCGGTCGTATAGCCCTGGAAGTTACGTTGCAAACGACCTTCGCGCTGAGCAATTGCCAGACCGTCGTCTTTCTTCGCAAAGTGGTCCATGCCAATAAACTGATAACCGGCCTCGCTAAGCTGAGTAATGGCTTGTTCCAGCAGGCTTAACTTAACCGAAGGTTGTGGAATGGACTCTTCTGGTATTTTCTTCTGCCCGGCAAAGCGTTCAGGCAAATGCGCATAGCTGAATACCGAAATACGGTCAGGGTCCATTTCAATCACTTGCTCAATCGACTTCCTAAAGGTTTCCGGACGTTGGTACGGCAGTCCGTAAATTAAGTCTAGGTTAATAGAGTCAAAGCCCAGTTCTTTACTCAGCTTCAGCTGATGAGCGATTAAATCGACATCCTGTACGCGGTTAATGGCAATCTGAACTTTTTTGTCAAAGTCTTGTACGCCGTAGCTGACACGGTTAAAGCCTAACTCGCGCAAATGGCGAAGTTTTTCATCACTGCAACTGCGTGGGTCAATCTCAATACTGACTTCGGGGTTACTGGCAAAAGTAAAGTTCTCGTGAACCAAGTCCATTAACCGGGTCAACTGCTGTTCAGTCAAAAAGGTTGGAGTACCGCCGCCCAAATGAATTTGGCGGATTTTCTTGTCCTTTACCATGGGTTGGTACATCGCCATTTCTTTGGCCAGGTAATCCAAATATTTATCGGCCTTGTGCTGATGGCGGGTGATCACCTTATTGCAACCACAGTAGTAGCAAAGCTTATGGCAAAAGGGTAAGTGCAAATACAAACAGAGTCCGTCACCTGCATTTTTTAGTGCGGCTTCAATGCGGTTTTCTGAAAATTGTTCGGAAAGCATCAACGCCGTGGGATAAGACGTATAACGAGGTCCATTAATGTTGTATTTTTCGATTAATTCTTTATCCCAGGTAACTGTACTCATAACCACCTCTTGACCTCGGTCAAAACTTATTTAATTAACTTATCTGTATTGTTTCACCTTTTTCTTTATAAATAAAATCGCTAAAGCGGTCGCCTATTAAAAATAAGGCCTTTGGAAGCTTTTGATTTACCTCAATAGTGTCTAAGAAGTTTTTTAAATGTAACCCTAATTCGGTATTGCCTTTTACCATTAGCTTTCGGTTAAAAAATAAAGTGTCAGGATCAACCTTGCCATAAATCAATAAAAGCAGCGCGTCACCATCTGCTGAGAGCTGAACGTCGGCCTTGACGGGACTCTTAAGGGTCTTTAGTTGGTTCTCTTTTAAGGTTAAAAAGAGTGATAAATCAATATCTTTTACTTTTATCTCAATAACTCTTTCAGAAATAAAGTCAAGATCACCCGATATTATTTCTTCTTTAAATAAGCGGTTTAATAATTGTTCAGATCCAAAGTTAATAATGCGCTCTGGTATTAATTTATTTATTGGCTGAATTATTTTAGGTATAGAAGATACCCAATTGGTGGTATTCATTTTTTGCTCCATATACAACAACAAAATAAAAGACTTGGGCACTATAATAAATAAACAAATAAGGCGCTACAAAATAGTTAAATAGAGGTTTCAGATGGAATTGTTATGTCCAGCCGGAAGTATCCCTGCATTAAAAGCGGCTATAGAAAATGGTGCCGATGCGGTTTATGTGGGGCTAAAAGATGAAACCAATGCGCGTCATTTTGCAGGTTTGAATTTAAACCAGATGAAGTTATCGGAAGCAGCGGACTACGTGCATAAGCATGGCCGTAAACTGCATGTTGCTATTAACACCTTTGCCCATGCCAACAGTTGGGAAAAATGGCGGCAAGCGGTCGATGATGCCGTACTGGCCGGTGCCGATGTGCTGATTATTGCTGACTTAGCGGTTTTGGCTTATGCGGCGGAAAGGTACCCGAGAGTTGAGAGGCACTTATCGGTGCAGGCTTCTGCAACCAACGCAGGTGCCATTCGATTTTACCAGCAGTTTGGTGTTTCCAGGGTCGTTTTACCCCGGGTTCTGTCTATGCAGCAGGTACGGGCGCTGGCGCGCACAACCGACGTTGAGCTGGAGGTGTTTGCCTTCGGTAGTCTCTGCATTATGGCGGAAGGGCGCTGCTACTTAAGTTCTTACCTGACCGGTGAATCACCTAATACCGCAGGAGCCTGCTCGCCCGCCGCTTTTGTGGAGTGGGACGAACAGGACAACAAGCTGGAATCTCGGCTTAACGGTGTGCTCATTGATCGTTTTGATGAAAACGAAAAAGCCGGTTACCCCACTTTGTGTAAGGGACGCTTTTCGGTCGATGACGAAATTTACAACGTGCTGGAAGAGCCTACCAGCCTGAACACCTTGAGCCTGTTGCCGCAACTTTATAAAGAAGGCATTGCCTCCTTAAAAATAGAAGGGCGACAGCGCAGTCCGGCTTATGTATCACAAATTACCAGAGTGTGGCGTCAGGCTATCGACACGGTTATGGCTGACCCCGACAACTTTGAAGTGGCGGATAACTGGAACTCCGTATTGTCCTCGCTTTCTGAGGGCAGTCAAACGACGCTCGGCGCGTACCACCGGAAATGGAAGTAACCAATATGAAGTTTTCCTTAGGGCCTAACCTGTACTTTTGGCCGAAACAGCAGGTTTTTGATTTTTACCAACAAGCCGCCGAGTCAGATGTCGAGCATGTTTATCTTGGTGAAACGGTTTGCAGTAAACGGCGTGAGTTGAAGCTGGATGACTACCTGACAATAGCGCACATGCTAAGAGAAGCGGGTAAGAAAGTAACGCTGTCGACAATGACCTTGCTCGAAGCGCCGGCTGAATTAAGGGAGCTGGGTAAGTATTGTGACAATGGTGAATTTAATGTTGAAGCTAATGATGTCAGCGCCATTGGTATATTGCAGGAACAGGGGCTTAACTTTACCGCCGGGCCGGCTATTAATATTTATAATCATCAGAGCCTGCGCCGCTTAATTGATATGGGCATGACCCGTTGGGTTGCGCCTTTTGAACTCTCGCGTGACTGGCTGCAGGATATTTTGCAGCAGAACCTGATTAACACCGTGAGAGACTGTTTTGAGGTGGAGGTGTTTTCTTTCGGTCATATGCCACTGGCCTGGTCTGGACGCTGCTTTACTGCGCGGTCAGAAAACCGCCCGAAGGATCAGTGCGAACTGTGTTGCATAAAGTATCCGGAAGGCCGCGAAGTTAAAAGCCAGGAAGGGCAGCAGGTGTTTGTGCTTAATGGCATTCAGACGCAATCGGGTACCCGCTATAATCTTATAAATCAATTACCCAGTATGAAAGGTCTGGTTGATATTGTACGCATAAGCCCGCAGCCGGAAGGGACTTTTGACTGGCTACAGCGTTTCCGTAACAATGTCGATGGTGAGCACCCCCTAAAACTAAATAGTAAAGAAAGTAACGGCTATTGGTTACAGCTTGCGGGTTTGGCAACGGCGTAACGGAACAAAGCATTTATAGCGAAAAGGATAACTATGTCAGAGAAAATAGCTCGAATTGGTGTACTAACCGTTAGTGACAGAGCCAGTGCCGGAGTGTATGAAGACATTTCCGGACAGGCGATAAAAGATACACTAAAAGACTACCTAACCTCTGAATGGCAGGCGGAGTACCGGGTTATAGCCGATGAGCAGCCGCTTATTGAGTCCACCATTAAAGAGTTAGTGGATAAAGAAGGGTGCTGTCTGGTCGTAACCACTGGAGGAACCGGCCCGGCCAAACGCGATGTCACACCTGAAGCGACAGAAGCTGTTTGCGACCGGATGATGCCGGGCTTTGGTGAATTAATGCGACAGGAGTCTTTAAAGTACGTTCCTACCGCCATTTTGTCGCGGCAAACAGCAGGGCTCAGAGGCTCGTCATTGATTATTAACTTACCGGGTAAACCTAAGGCCATTCGGCAATGTCTGGACGCTGTATTTCCAGCCGTGCCGTATTGCATTGATCTTATGGATGGCCCCTATCTGGAATGTGATGAATCGGTCATTAAGCCCTTCCGTCCAAAAAGTAAGTAGTTACTTCTTCTGCCGGAGCCGTAACAGGCTTCGGCACAATCCAATAAAAGTGACTCCCCAAGCCAGCAGTGCAATGTAAAAGAAGGCTGTGGGTAATGCGTCCAGGAAGGAAAACTCCATTGCCTGCAGCATGACATAAGTACAGGCCGAATACATGCCCAGCGGAAACACGGCACCCCAGTAAAGCGGGTCGTACGCAAACGGGAAACGCCGGACAAAATGTCGCCATACACCCAGAATTAACAGCATGGGGATCCACCAGCTTCCTGTTGCCCAATAGAAGATGGTAAAACCTTTTATGAAAGGCACCAGGCTTTGCAGAAAGGGAGCATTCGGCGAGTTAATAACCAGCAAGGAGCCCGCCAGAGTTGATATGGCCATTGCTCCCATATTGATCCAGTACGGAGGTGCTAAGTCACCAGGCACAAACTGGAAAAACGTATATCGATAAAAAATTAGCGACATCATCCAGATATAAAGCATGCCTCCCCATAACCACATGGACAGTGCCAGAAAATTAAGCTCCAGTTTCCACGGTTGGGATGTCTGAGTGGCCAGGTAAGCGCTTAATACGGCAACCGCCTGGGTGGCAACAACCGCCAGCAGCCAGGCACCACTAATACCTTTATCCAGTGTTGGCTTATTACGACGTATGGTTAACGCGGTAAATACGGTATAGGTAAGCAGCAGCCAGAGTACCAGCGCAATAACCCAGGCTACGAAAGCGAGCCAGTAATGGCTGTACAAAACCATCAGCTGACTGCCAATAAGCCCTGTACCTGCCACTGAAGTGAAAAACGCGGGCCCTTTACTGTGGCTGATTAAATCTTCAGTGAATGCTTTGGTAAACCGCAAAGCACGGTAGCTATAAAGAAAAGTAAGAATAACCCAGCTAACACAGGAGATGGCAAACAGGGCCTGGGCAATAAAAGGCCATTGCTGCTGGTGGGCAGCAATGGCGATGATTCCTGTTGCCATCACCAGCCCAAAGTAGGCTGGTGACAGCTCTTTTGCTTTACTCATTAGACTCATAGTTTTCATACCTGAGCCCAGACAGTTTAGCAGGGGTCTGGTGCGTTTTTACGAGAGTAGAACCACCAGGTTATCACGCTGCATATAGCGTAGAAGACAATAAAGCTCACTAAGGCAGCGGATACGCTTCCTGTCAGACTAATGGATGAACCATAAGCTTTCGGGATAAAGAAGCCGCCGTAGGCTGCGAATGCCGAGATAAAACCAATAACCGCAGCCGATTCTTTATTGCCCTGCTTAATGGCTTCGTCGGTATCGCCCAGTTCACGCTTGCGCTGGTTAAGGAAAATGACCGGAACCATACGGAAAGTGGAGCCGTTACCAATACCGGTTGCAATAAACAGCACCATAAAGGCAGCAAAGAAGCCCCAGAAGTTGCCTTCAGTACCCGCTATTGGCAGGAAGTACATGACACCCGCTACGCCGGCAATCATCAGCAGGAAGTTCCAGAAGGTTACCCTTGCACCGCCTAGCTTGTCAGCGACGATACCACCGACGGGACGAGCCAAAGCACCGACTAGCGGACCAAGGAAAGCGTAAGCGGTTGGGTCAACTTCAGGGAACAGCATACCGGATAACAGAGGGAAGCCAGCAGCGAAGCCGATAAAGCTTCCGAACGTTCCCAAATAAAGGATACACATGATCCAATTATGACTGCGTTTGAAGATAACGGCTTGATCACTGAACGAAGCTTTCGCTGAGGAAATGTCGTTCATACCAAACCAGGCTGCGACAGAGCCAATAACAATTAAAGGAACCCACAAGAACGCAGCGTTTTGCAGCCAGACTTCCTGACCCGCATTCGCACCTTCCTGGATCACCAGTGGGTCACCTCCCATACCGCCAAACACACTGGCAGCGATAACCAGCGGCGCCAGTAACTGCATACCCGACACACCCAGGTTACCCAGACCAGCATTCATGCCCAAGGCACCGCCTTTTTCCTTCTGTGGATAGAAAAAGCTGATGTTGGACATACTGGACGAGAAGTTACCGCCACCAAAGCCGCACAACAATGCAAGAATCAGCATGATCATGTATGGCGTATCGGTATTTTGGACGGCGAAGCCAATCCAAATACACGGCAGTAGTAAGGACGCTGTGGATATTGCTGTCCAGCGACGGCCACCAAATATCGGCACCATGAAGCTATAGAAGATCCGTAAGGTCGCACCCGACAATGCTGGCAGTGCCGCTAACCAGAACAGTTCGTTTTGGCTGTAAGGGAAGCCGAGAGCCGGCATTTTGACCACCAGAATACTCCAGATAGTCCAGACTGCGAACGCCAAGAACAGGTTGGGTATGGAAATCCACAGGTTACGGGTGGCAATGCGTTTGCCTTTTTCTTCCCAGAAGGTTTTATCTTCCGGACGCCAGTCATCCAGCACCATAGAGTTCGGAGTGGACAGCTCGGGCAGGTCGCGTTCTTCGCGGTCTTCGCGATACTCAACACGCTCTGCGCGAAGAATAGCAAAATGCATCCACGCGAGTGCGGCTGCAGCAATAACGAATAACAGCATAAAGCTGCTCTGCCATACACCAATCACATCGTTCAGCATGCCGAAGGTTAATGGCAGCAAGAAGCCACCTAAACCACCAATCATACCGACCACACCACCAACAGCACCAACGCTTTTCGGGTAATAAACCGGAATATGCTTGAATACAGCGGCTTTACCCAGCGACATAAAGAAGCCTAGTGCAAAAGTAAGGAAAACAAAGCCAAGTAAAGTGATTTCGAAATGGAAGTTATAAGTCTGGTTTACCCCTTTAACCGCGTATTCGGTGCTGGGATAACTCAGTAAGAAAGTACAAATTACCGATGCAATGAATGTCCAGTACATGACTCGACGAGCCCCGTATTTGTCAGACATCCAACCGCCCAGAATACGAAACAACGAAGCAGGGATAGTGTAAAGTGCCGCTATCATACCGGCCGTTTTTATATCCAGCTCGTAAACACCAATAAGGTAGTGCGGCAACCATAAGGCTAACGCGACAAAAGCACCAAAAACAAAGAAGTAGTAAAGCGAGAAGCGCCAGACACGAAGATCACCAAGGGGCGACAGCTGCTCCCAAAAACCTTTTTGCTGAAGTTCCTGACGAGTTTCTTTTAGCGGATCGTCTTTTGCGAGGAAAAGGAAAACAACACCGGCAATCGCTAGTACCGTTGCATAAATTTGCGCAGTACCCTGCCAACCAAGGGCTATTAGCAGAAACGGAGCACCAAAGTTAGTTACCGCCGAGCCAACATTACCGGCTCCGAAAATCCCTAGTGCGGTGCCTTGCTTTTCTTTTACATCGTTAAACCAGGCCGCCGTATAGGTGACACCAACAATGAATGAACCACCGGCCAGGCCAACACCTAATGCGGCAATCAACAACATAATGTAGCTGTTAGCAAAGGTGAGCAAATAGACACAGGCTGCGGTCAGTAACATGAGAATACTGAAGACCTTTCGGCCACCGTAGCGGTCGGTCCAGATACCCAGGAACATACGGCTGATAGAACCCGTTAATACCGGGGTTGCCATCAGTAAGCCCAACTGAGTGTCAGTTAAGTTGAAATCGGCTTTTATCTGAATGCCGATGATTGAAAAAATGGTCCAGACCGCAAAACAAAGCGTGAACGCCAGCGTTGAAATAGCGAGCGCTCTGTTGCGTTGACCACCTGTGACTGACAGGGGTTGGTTCATGAAAGACCTCCAGTTAGATCCATTAAGTCAGATGGCTAAACTTTACTGTTAACTGCAATAAAATGCTTTAGTATCAAAAGACTAGGACGAAGCGGTAGGTTCTGGTAATGCTACTTTAAGGGTAGTTTCAAGTGTCTTGGGAAAGCCTGTTAAAAGCGAGGAGGCTACCCCTTAATGGGTAATTTTTACTTACTGTAAAGAAATGAAATCAACTAAGGGGTACTAACTTATTTTCGCGAGTAAGCAGTCGATTTTCCGATAAATAAAAGATATATTACAAATGTACCTTTAAAAATTAAGCGGTGACAATGATGCAGATCACAGACAAACAAAAAGAAGAGCAGTTAATTCCAATTCTGCGCCAGGCATTTCGACCGCTGTTCCTGCTGGGAGCAGGGTTTAGCGCCATCGCTATGCTGTTGTGGGGGCTGGCACTTGGTGGAAAGGTCGATTTGCCCGTGTATGGCAACATCATGTTCTGGCACTCCCATGAAATGATGTTCGGCTTTGTTATCGCTATTGTGCTTGGTTTCTTGTTAACCGCGGTGCAGAACTGGACGGGGCTTAGAGCACCTCACGGCAATACCTTGCTTATTCTGACGGTATTATGGGCAGCAGCGCGGCTGGGTCTTTTGTTTGGGAGTGAGTTACCCTGGTGGCTGGTTGCGGCTGTCGATGTCAGCCTTTTACCTGTTGCTGCATTTTTGTTCGGGCGCATGGTGCTCAAGGTCAATCAGACCCGGAATCTGTTTTTTGTCCCCATTCTGTTGTTGCTGACTGTTTGTAATTTGCTTATGCATTATGGCTTGCACTTTGGTCAGTACCATATTCAAATTCTTGGTGCCTACAATGCGGTGTTCCTGGTGACCTTGCTTATGGCAATTATTGGCGGCCGGGTACTGCCCATGTTTACCGCCAACGGCACCATGACACCGAAAGTACAGCCGATTGTCTGGCTTGATCGCATTGCGCTGGGCAGCTTGTGGCTTATTTTTGCGGTTCACTTTTTGAATCTGCACACCATATTACCCAGTCAGGTGATGGTCTTCTTATTTACCGTTTCAGCTGTTGCTACAGCGATACGGGTAGCGCGCTGGAAAATCTGGATGACCTGGCGGGTGCCGTTATTGTGGTCGCTGCATTTGGCCTACTGGTTTATTCCGGTTGGGCTGGCGCTATTTGCACTGCGCTATGCCGGTTTTGAGCTGACTCAGAGCCTGGCATTGCACGCTCTGACCGCTGGTGCTATGGGTAATATGATTTTGAGCATGATAGCCCGGGTATCCCTGGGGCACAGTGGCCGTCCATTGCAGCCCAAACTGATTATGACCGGCGCATTCTTATTGGTGCTAATTGCGGCACTGACCCGCGTCTTTCTAATGTGGCTGGCACCAGAGTTAACCAGCCAGTGGCTCATGTTCAGCACTTTAGCCTGGGCTTTGGCTTACGGTATTTACGTTGTGGTTTACTTTAAAGTACTGACTACGCCGCGTGCTGATGGTAACCCGGGTTAAAGGTCTGCACAGTGTGGGCACTGCGGGTGCTTCTGAATATTGAGCCGCTGCCAGTCACTGTGCAGCGCATCAAAAAGCAATACCGATGAATACAGCGGCTGGCCAATTCCAGCCGCTATTTTTATTGCTTCGACAGCCTGCATGGTACCTACCACCCCCACCAAAGGAGACAAAACACCGGCTTCTGTACAACTGAGTTGCTGCTCACCAAAAAACTGGCTGTAACAGGCGTAGCAGGGCGAACTGTTTTGCATAGAAAAGCTGGCAATCTGGCCCTCAAAACGAATGGCAGAGCCGGAAACCAAAGGCGTTTTACTTTTTAGGCACGCTTTATTAACGCTGTTACGTGTCGCCAGGTTGTCGCAGCAATCGACAATGAGTGTGGCTTCTTCCGCTAACTCCATCAGCAAAGCGTCGTCTGCCCTTACCGGCAGTGCCGTAATATCAGCCTCGCTATTCAGTTGCACCAGGTGCTGACGGGCTTGTTCTGCTTTGTTTTTCCCCACGCTGTTTTCGGTAAACAGAATTTGGCGTTGCAGGTTATGATGGTCAATTACATCGTCATCGACTAAAGTGATCTTCCCAATACCGGCCGCGGTTAAATAAGGTGCCACGGCGCATCCTAATCCGCCCAGGCCAATGATGACCACATGGGCGTTTAGTAACCTTTCCTGGCCTTCTAAGTCCATAGCTGGCAGGGCAATGTGCCGGTTGTACTTCAGCATCTGCTGATGAGAAAGGGTTTTACTCATAACGAGTTTCCATTATTTTCGGGTACAAATTCAGGGCGAGTGGCCAGCCAGTAACCCACGGTGAGTAAGACCACACCCACCAGCCCTTTTAGCCACACGGGAACCTGTGGAACCAATAACCATAACACCAAATAACCTGTTGCCATCATAATCAGGGCTAGGACTTTGGAACGGCGTTTTATGACGCGATTATCGCGCCAGGCTCTAATATCCGGACCGTATTTGGGGTGGTTAATCAGCCAGGCCTCTAAACGAGGCCAGCCTTTGCTGGCGGCCCAAAGCGCGGCAATAAGAAAAGGAACGGTCGGCATCACCGGCAGAGCAATACCAACCAGCCCCAGTAGCACGAAAAATAGGGCCAGAGCGCGCCAGAGCAACCGAATCAACAACTCCCGGGTCATGACTTCATTCCCAGCCGGCTTGCCATTTTGTGCAGGTTACTGGCGTCCAGTTGCAGGTCTTTAGCAGCTTGACTCCAGCTGTTGTTATGCCGACTCAAAGCCGCTTCAATCATTTTCCTTTGGGTGTAGCTAACCGCCTCCTTCATGGAAACGCTATGCACTGGCAACTCGGCTCCGCCGCTGTTTTTATCCGAATCCAGAGCGGTCGACATGGGTAACTGAACGTCGAGATCCAACATTTCCGGCTCAATGGTCGCAATATCGGTTTTCTCAACACCATGGCTCAGCAGCTTAATGGCTGCGCGACTTATTACGTGCTCCAGTTCGCGCACATTCCCCGGCCACTGATACTGCTGTATGGCCAGTTCGGCTTCCGGTGACAGCCGCAAAGCACGAAGCCCCAGGCGTGCGCGGTTTAACTCAAGAAAGTGACCGGCCAGAATCGACACATCGTCATCGCGCTCACGCAAAGGCGGTATGGGTAAAGGGTAAACCGACAAACGGTGGTATAGATCCGCGCGGAAAGTTTCATTACTGACTTGCTGGCGCAGGTTACGGTTGGTGGCTGCTATCAGGCGCACGTCCACCTTGCGATATTTGTCCGAGCCCAGCCGCTGAATTTCACCATTTTGCAAAACACGCAGCAGTTTGGCCTGTATCGACAGTGGCAACTCGCCCACTTCATCCAGAAATAAGGTACCTCCATGAGCGGCCTCAAAGCGTCCAGAACGGTCGCTGGTGGCGCCGGAGAAAGCGCCTTTAACATGCCCAAAGAGCTCACTTTCAGCTAAGGATTCTGGCAGCGCAGCACAGTTAACATAAATAAGCGGCATATCGCTGCGCTGCGACAATAAGTGAAGTTCGCGTGCGAAGAGCTCTTTACCGACGCCGGTTTCCCCTAAAAGCAGTACCGGTAAGTCAGCACCGGCGACAACTCTAAGCTCTTTCAGAACACCTTCAATGGCTTTGCTCTGACCAATAATTTCAGAGTCGTTGGTTTCCGTCGCTCCGGCTTGCGGCATGGCGCGTTGTTGCCCCTGACGCAAGGCTCTGACGTTTTGCTCAAGCTGGCCAATACGCACCGCTGTTTCAACGAATAAACTGAACTTTTGCAGCTCGAGTATGGAATCATCGGTAAAGGTGCCTGGCTGCAGGGCATCTAATGTCAGCACCCCCCAGCATTTGTTTTCCAGGTACAAGCTGATTCCCATGCAGTCGTGTACGGGCAGTGCATTACCCGGCTGCTCGGCTAATAAACCGTCGTAAGGGTCTGGTAACGATGAGTCATGCTCAAACCTTACCGGGCTGCGGGAAGCCAGCAGTGCCGCCAGCCGTGGGTGTTGCGCAACCACGAAGCGACGACCCAGAGCTTCGCGCACCAGGCCCTGAATAGCGACGGGCTGAAGTACCTCGTTATCCAGTTTCAGTAACACCACCGCCCCACAGTTGAAATGACGGCGTAAGGTATTGACCAAATTTTGTAAACGAACGGCGGCAGGCTGCTCGGTCAGCAGGTCTGCTAATAGACTTTCTTGTAACATGGTTAAATTGACTGCTCAGGTTAAAAAGACCCTTATTGGTTGGGTTGATAGTACCTTGGCACCCCGGAGAGTCAATAATCACAATGGGGTAGAAGCTGGCCTGTTTGTTGCAATCAACAGCCATAGCGAAAGTTTAGACCGTTAAGTAACGGCTGAAAATTTTAATTTAGCAAACAGGAGTTACCCCATGAATACTTTAAATGAACGTTTACAAGCTGCTGAACAGAAATGGCAGGACTCGAGCGCACAGGAATTAATCGAGCACATCTATTTGCGTTTTCATCAACGTCATCGTGAGCAATTACCGGAATTAAAACAGTTAGCTATGCGCGTGGAAGAGGTTCACGGTGATCATGCCGAAGCGCCTAATGGTCTGGCTGAGCACTTAGACAATATGTTGCAGGAGCTGGAAAGCCACATGATGAAAGAAGAGCAAATTCTGTTCCCAATGTTGTCGCGCGGAGTTTATCCAAGCGGCCCAATTTCAGTCATGGAAGAAGAGCACGTGCAGCACGAAGATGAAATCAATAAAATTGATGAACTGACCAACAACCTGACTTTGCCTGAAGGCGCCTGTGGCACCTGGACTGCGCTTTATAACGGCCTGAAAGAGTTACAGGAGGACTTGCGCGAGCACATTCATCTGGAAAACAACGTGCTTTTTGTGGAGAAGAAAGCGGCAGCACCGGTACACGGTAAAGATTTTTGCTGTGGGTCTTGTCAGTAATTTTGCTTAAAGTACATCACCTTTTCCAGGTACCGGCGGCTTTCAGCCAAAGGATGTTTTGAAGTTAAGTCCCGGTAAATGACACCGGGCTGACTTCGGTTCATTATTTGAATGGCCCGGTTGCGGTTGGATGAAAAGGTTTTCAGTACATTACCCGCACCGCCGTTATATGCGGATACTACAGCGTACTCACGGCTGCTTGGGTTTTGCACGCCTTTTAAATACTGGGTATTGAGAATGTATAAGTAGGCACTGCCTATATCAATGTTCTGGGCGGGGTCAAACAGCTGCTCAGAGGTTGGTTGGCCGGGAACTTCGCGTACCCGCTCAAAGACATCTCGCCCGGCGGTAGCTGCCACCACCTGCATTAAGCCATAAGCATTGGCATGGCTTACCGCATAAGGGTTGAAGCTGCTTTCGGTTTCAATAATGGCGTAAATAAGCTCAGGCTCAATATCGTAGCGCTTCGCGGCAGCAATCACGTAATCGGAATATTGATGTTTGCGCAGAGCTTTATGGTCGTCCACCAGTGCAATTTGTACTTCGTAAACGTCGTTGTCTTTGGCACGGCGAGTACGAAGCTTGTTGTTAACTAAATACTCAGCAAAACGCTTTGCTCGCCACTGGTATTCAACCACCACATTGTCCTGGTCAATAACCTGGCCTCGTAAAAAGGGTTTTCCTGAACCTTCAGGCTCTTTATCGGTAAATATATCCACGGCGGTGAGATCGGCGGGTGTCAGCAGTGTGCGTACAATCGCCGCCTGCAATTTTTGCCGGGTTTCGGCGGGATTGTTGCTGTCATGCAAAGTGGCTACGGTCAGCAGGCCTTGCTCAAAATCAACCACGGCTTTGGCATGAAAGTTATCGCTGTATTTAACGTACTTTTTTTCGCTGGGAACCGTGTCTTTTTCTTCACCCCAAATGGCTTCGGCAACGGTACGAAGGTCGCGCAGTGCTTTGCGCAGATCTTCAATATCGCTAATAAGCTGACGGGGATTGCTGCGGTAGCTATTGAGACGCTCACGAGCTAACGACTCAACAACCGCTGTGGGGTCATTTCCGCTGAGGATGCCAGAAGTAACTACTCGCCTGACGTTATTCGGTGTCACTTCACAGCCGGCCAGAATTATTGTGGTAGTTAAAGCCACCATTAGTGTGATTATTTGAGTCTTTTTATTCATAGCGCCTAAATTGAGCTTCACTTCCCTTGTTCAAGCTTTTACATTAGGGAGACATAAAAATAAACCCTAAGCATTGTTTCGGCAGTGTGTAAAACAACAGGAATGAAGATGCGCAGTCTCAAATTAGCGGCGCTGGTAGCCGCCTCGTGGTTCGTGATACCCACCCATGCACAGCAGCTGTCCGGCGAAAGCTCCTTACTTCCCGAAGCCAGTTACAGCGACTCAGAAATGACCGTCGAGCAAGTTCTGGGTTACCCCATGGGTACCAAAATTACCAGTCCGGCGGATATGAGCCGCTATTTTGAAGCACTGAAGCAGGCCTATCCTAAACAGGTAAAACTGCTTGAGTACGGCAAAAGCTGGGAAGGACGCACGCTTTATTATGCGGTTATTTCCAGTGAAAAGAACATGGCCGACTTTGACGGCTTCATGCAGGGAATGCAGTCCTTAGCAGACCCGCGTAAAACCGATAGCGATGACGCCGAGCAGTTAATTGACCAATTGCCTGGTAGCATCTGGCTGTCCTACGGCGTTCACGGCAATGAAATCTCCTCGCCCGAAGCGGCTATGATGACGGCTTATCATTTACTGCATGACCAGCGTGAGCAGACTCAGCAATGGTTGGACAACACCATGGTGTTTATTGACCCATTGCAAAACCCCGATGGTCGGGCTCGTTTTGTGGATCGTTACTACATGAGTGTCGGGCTTGAGCACTCAGGCGATCGTCGCAGTGCAGAGCATAACGAACCCTGGCCGAACGGGCGCACTAACCATTACCTGTTTGATATGAACCGCGACTGGATTGCGCTGACGCAGCCTGAAATAAGCGGACAAATTGATGCCTTACTAAAATATTATCCGCTGGTGTTTGTTGACCTGCACGAAATGAGCGGTGATTCCACATACTACTTCACGCCCGAGGCGCGGCCTTATAACCCACTGATAACCGAAGCGCAGCGCGAAACGCTGAACTGGATTGGTAAAAATAATGGTCAGTGGTTTGATGAAAAAGGCTTTGATTACTTTACCCGTGAAATTTTTGATGCCTTTTATCCGGGTTATGGCGCCAGTTGGCCGCTTTATCAGGGCTCCGTTGCTATGACTTATGAAATGGCTTCGGCGCGTGGACATTTGTTTGAGCGCGAAGACGGCGACGTGCTGACCTACGCCGATGGTGTTCAACAGCATTTTATTGCGTCTATTTCGACAATCCAGACGGTTTCCGAGCGTCGAGAAGCCTTGTTGCAGAAGTTCTGGGAATACCGCAAGTCAGCGGTTGAAGCCGGTGAAGACGGCGATGTCCGTTCTATTATTCTGCCCGCCAAAGATGATCCGGCTGCTGCGCGCAAGCTGGCGTCCCTGCTGGTTGAGCAGGGTGCTGATGTGAACCAGGCGGAGGAAGCCTTTGATGTGTGCGGAACTGACTATGAAGTCGGCGCTTACATCATTGATATGGCACAACCTGCACACCGCATGATACGTACCTTAATGGATGAGCAAGTGGACATGGCGGATGACTTTTTGGCGGAGCAGGAACAACGCCGAAACAACAACCTGCCGGACCAAATTTATGATGTAACCGGCTGGTCACTGCCATTAATGTTTAACGTTGACAGTCATCAGTGTGATGACCTGCCGGATGTTGCCACGGCCTCGGTTGAAGAAGGGCGCATTGAACCCGGTAAGGTCATTAACCCGGACGCCAAGGTGGCCTTTTTGGTTCGTTGGGGTGACATGAATGCGGGTCGCTTCCTTACTGCCGCCTTGCGGGAAGGCCTGGAAGTTCGCCAAAGCGAATTAGCCTTTACTCATGAAAGCGCCGGCGACTTTCCAAGTGGTTCGCTCATTTTAACCCGCGCAGACAACCAGGGTGGCTTACAGGCAAAACTGCAGGAACTGGCTAAAGCCTCGGGCGCAACCGTTGAAGGCGTCGATTCAAGCTGGATGACCGCCGGTCCGAACTTCGGTTCACATAATGTGAGTAAGCTGGAAGCGCCAAACATTGCTATTGCCTGGGACGAACCCGTCAGTGCCTATAATGCGGGCCATACACGATTTGTTATTGAGCGTCAGATGGGCTATCCGGTAACAGCTATTCGTACTATGCAGTTGCTTCGTTCTGATTTGGACGGTCTTGATGTTCTGATCCTGCCGGAGGGGCGCTACGCAGACGTCTTAAATGACAAAGCGGTTGAAAAAATTAAGCAGTGGGTGTCAGACGGCGGTGTTTTATTAACCTTAGGCAGCGCCTCTGCCTGGGCCGTTGAAGCCGGCGTGTTAAACACTAAACTTGAGCGCAAAGTCCCCGAAGAAGGCGTTACTAAGCCGGAAGACGAAGCTAAAGTGGACGGTAAAGTCATTGAAAGCCGCGAGCAGTTCTTAACGGAAATAAAGCCGCACGGCGCTGACCCGGACTGGGTGCCCGGTGCGCTGCTAAATGCTGAGGTGGATACCGACCACTGGTTAAGTGCTGGTGTAAAGCCACAGGTTATCAGTATTTATAACGGCAACGATGTGTTTACACCTATTGATATCAACCAGGGTAGAAATATTGCCTGGTTTGCGGGTGCGGACGATATGCTGGCTAGCGGCTTTTTGTGGGATGACATTGCACAGCAACTGCCTTACAAACCGCTATTAATGTGGCAGCCAACGGGTAATGGTATGGTTATCAGCTTTACTCAGGAACCCACTTACCGCGCTTACATGGACGGTTTAAACACCTTGCTGATGAATGCGCTGTTCCTGGCGCCGGCAAAAGCACAATAGGAGTCTGACATGGCAGAATTTGGCGTCATTGGTTTAGGGCGCTTTGGTGCCCGAACCTCGAAGGAACTGCTGGATATGGGACATCGTGTTATTGGTGTCGACTCGGATGAGAAAGCTGTAGAGGCAATGGCCGACGTGCTAACGCACTCCGCCATTGCTGATGTGACTGATGAAAAAGCGTTAGAGGAACTGGACTTAACCAACTGCGAAGTGGTCTTGGTGGCTATTGGAGAAGATTTACAAGCCAGTTTGTTATGTGTTTTGCACCTGAAAAGTATTGGTGTAAAACAGATTTGGGCAAAAGCAACGTCAAAATCGCATCATCAAATTCTGTCGAAGTTGGGCGTAAACCGTATTATCCATCCGGAAGAGGAAATGGGAATACGGGTGGCTCAGTCTTTGAACTACCCAATGGTCAATGAATATATGTCGCTTGGACATAATTGGTTCTGTGTCGAAATTGGCATTGGCGACTACCTCAAAGGCAAAACTCTGAAAGATATCATGCCCGATGATAGTGAGTTTTTTCATGTTTTATTATTGAAGAGACGGGATGATGTAACGGTAACCCCTTCATTATCTGTAACTCTGGAAGGGAACGAAACCTTGGTTATGGCCGGTAGTTTAAAGGCATTGAAGTCTGTGGCTCCTAAGTTAAAAGAGGATTCATGAAGCAGTGGGTCCCTTCAATAGCCTGGCTATACCGTCGCCCTGGACGTAAAAGACGAAAAGCTTTTAGTGCCAGCCCGCCGGTTATTCTGTCGGGGGGCTTTGCCTGCTTAATTCTATTGGGCACCTTATTGTTGAAGTTGCCTTTTGCGACCGAACAACCGATAACCTGGTTAGAAAGTTTATTCACGGCTACTTCAGCTGTGACCGTAACCGGACTGGTTGTTGTGGACACCGGGGCGACTTACACCCCATTTGGAATGGGGATTCTGGCTTTGCTTATCCAGGCGGGTGGCTTAGGCTTCATGACCTTTGCGGTTTTGGCCGCCATTTCAATCGGCGGGCACGTCGGTATGCAACATCAGGTGCTGGCAAAAGAGGCCATGCAGCAAACCAGTCTCGCCAGTATTGGGCGCACGGCAAAAGCAGTTGTCTCTTTGGCTTTGATCGTTGAAGCCATTGCAATAATAGGCCTGACGCTCACCTGGTGGCAGGAAAAGGGCTTTATTGATGCCTTTGCTGAAAGTATTTTTTACGCTATTTCTGCCTTTAACAGCGCCGGGTTTGTTTTGTCTCCTAACGGTATTGTGGATTATGCCAGTAGTGTACCGGTGAACCTTATTATCAGCATTTTGTTTGTTATTGGTGGTTTGGGCTTCTCGGTGATTACCAATATCTACGAAAAACGCCGTTGGTATAAATTTTCGGTGTATACCCGGGCCATTTTATGGGCGACCTTAATTATTAATGTATTGTCGGTAGCTATTATTTGGCTGCTGGAAATGAATAACCCGGCAACATTCGCTAACTTAAGTTTCGGGGACCAGGCTATGGCGGCCTGGTTTCAGGCAACCACCCCTCGTTCGGCAGGTTTCAATACGGTTGATACCGGAGCAATGACAGACGCCAGTGCCGTGTATACCATGTTGTTAATGCTTATTGGTGGCGGTTCAATGAGTACTGCAGGTGGCATAAAGTTAGGGACTTTTATTGTTTTGCTGGTCGCTACTTATGCTTTTCTTCGTCGCCGTGAACATGTCACTTTATTGAACCGTACCGTGCCCCAGGAACTGGTGATGAAAGCACTTGCAGTCACCTTGGTTACCTTAACTTTGATGTTTCTGGGTATATTTATCCTAATGATTTTGAATCCGCTGCCGTTTATAGATATAACCTTTGAAGTTTTATCGGCTTCGGCAACTGTTGGATTGTCCAGGGGAATTACCGCAGAAGTAACGGCGGCAAGCCAATTGGTGTTGGTGTTCCTGATGTTTGCCGGACGTGTCGGGCCATTAACATTGGCTTATTTTCTGGCAACGCCAAGGAAACGACACATCCGCTTCCCGGAAACGGACATTCAAGTGGGATAGCCCGATAAAGCGACTGACCGCCTAAGAATGCTCATAATAGAACGATAATAAGAGATGCTTTTAAGATGCTGAAAAAATTAAAGTTTACACAAAAAGTGACGGCTGTTGCATCGCTAATACTGGTGTTAGTGCTGGGTGTTTTTACGCTCACTAACTTTTTGCAGATGTCGACTCAGACCCGTAGTAACTTGCAGCATCAAATGCAGGCGTTATCGGACTCTGTATCAAGCAATATCTCGCAGTGGTTCAATGACCGCATGAGCATTGTTCAGGCAACGGCTGACGCCTATGACGTTGATGATTCCACTGCCCGTTCATTGGAACGCGTGCAACAGTCAAAAGCGGCCGGGAAGTTTAAAAATGTTTACTATGGCTTAATTGACGGGACCTTCCTGCTGGATGATCCGAGCATTGATTTGCCCGACGATTACGATGCCCGCAGCCGCCCCTGGTATCAATTAGCGGTTGATGAAGGGCAACCAACCTATACCGCGCCTTATATCGACGTTACAACCAACGAATTGACCATTACCGCAGTCGTTCCTATGCGTCGGAATAACCAGCTGGTCGGTGTTGCCGGCGGCGACATGATGCTGGATGAAATTTCGAACATTGTAAACGACATCGACTTTATGGGCCTGGGTTTTGCTTTTCTGGTAAGTGGTGACCGTAATATTCTGGTTCACCCGGATGAAAACTGGATTGAAAAATCCGTGAATGACTACGCCGGGCAGTCGGTGTCATTGAGCCCGGACTTTTCTGAATACCGCATTAATGACACGGAGCGCCTGGTTTCTTTTCATAAAATAAAGGGCATTCAGGGCGTCGAGTGGTATCTGGGTGTCGTTATCGACCGTGATAAGGCTTACAGCAACGTGTCGACCTTTGCCTGGACCGCTGTTATCTATCTGATTATTGGTATTGTCGCGGTTGTTGTATCACTCACCTGGCTACTGCGTTTACTGCTGAAGCCTTTGCGCAGACTCAATGAAGCCGTTACTGATATGGCCCGTGGTGAGGGTGATTTAACTCAACGGCTGCCGGTTGAATCAGATGACGAGTTTGGTTTGGTTTCACGACGCATGAATGAGTTTATTGAAAAAATTCAGCAAGCCTTACTTGAGGTAAATGCAGCTGCCGAACAGGTGGAAAGCAACATTCGCAGTATGGTCAAAGCGAATGATGACTCTATGGATATTGGTAGTGAGCAAGCGGGTAAAGCCAGCTCTGTCGCAACCGCAATTAATGAGCTTGGCGCCAGTGCGCACGAAATTGCGGAAAATGCTGCAAAAGCCTCTGAGCAGGCCAGTTCAGGTACTGCAAAAGCATCATCGGCAAGAGATTCGCTGCAACACAACCGACAGCAAATTCAGCACTTGTCCGAGCGCATGGATGCCTCCAGCCAGGCCATTCATACCCTAGATGAAGATACGCAGAATATTGGAAATATTATTGAAGTGATTAAAGGCATTACCGAGCAAACCAACTTGCTGGCACTTAACGCGGCGATTGAAGCGGCAAGGGCTGGTGAAGCTGGTCGTGGTTTTGCGGTCGTTGCCGACGAAGTGCGTAACCTGGCGCAGCGGACATCGTCATCGGCTACCGAAGTCGAGTCAATGATTGAACGGGTCAGGGCTGGTACGCGCAGTGTCGTTGAAGTTATCAAAGAAAGTCAGGAAATAAGCAGTGCCTGTGTGCTAAGCGCAGAGGAATCTGCTGAACACATGTCAGAGATTAACGGCATTATCGTCAATATCGATGATGTGAATCATTCGGTGGCTTCAGCAACGGAACAACAGACTTCAGTGATCCAAACACTGGATCGTGACATTATGGATATCAGTAGTATGAACGATCAGAGTGTCAGCAATCTAAATAATACCAAGCAGGCGTGTCGTGAACTGAATACGGCATTTGAACGCTTGGAACAATTGGTGACACAGTTTAAACTGAATTGATTGATATCAATAACTGGAGAAACTTATGAATAAAGCATGGATGATTGGCGCTTTAGCCATGTTAGGCGGCCCGGTACTTGCAACCGCACAGGCAGCAGAACGTACGGAAGCATCACAAGAAGCCCAGGCTTACATTATCTCTCCGCAAAACGGTGAGACCGTGGGCAAAACCTTTAAAGTGAAGTTTGGTTTAAGCGGTATGGGTGTGGCACCAGCGGGTGTTGACGTAAAACATACCGGGCATCACCACTTGCTAATAGATAAAGATGAATTGCCGGCTATGGATAAGCCAATGGGCGGCGATGTTATTCACTTTGGTGGCGGTCAGACGGAAACCACGGTGACTTTAGAGCCGGGTGAACATACGTTGCAGCTCATTTTAGGTGATAAAAACCACGTGCCGCATAACCCTGCTGTTGTTTCAGAAAAAATCACCGTTATCGTCAAAGACGATTAATCCAGCTCAAGTTCGAGTTGTAATTGCTCGTTGGGGTCAGGCAATGTTGCGCTGATCCCCAACAGCCTCACACCTTTCCCTTTACCGCGCTGCCAGGCTTCATCTAAGAGCTGATAAAACAAGCTGGGCGAAATAAACTGAGAACTGCGCGAGACCGTTGTTTGAGTAAAGTCCGAGAACTTCAGTTTAAGGGTTTGACTGCGAATGGGTTGTTCCCGCCAATGTGATATCTTCATCCGTTGCCGCAGCTTAGGTAATAAGTTGTCCTGAACATAAGCCTGTGCCGTCGACTCCAGCCGCATGTCTGTCGTTAAGGTTTGCTCAACGCCCACGCTTTTTCGAATGCGCTCAGTCACCACTTCCCGGCGGTCACGACCATGACAACGCTCAAATAAAACATACCCTGCCTTTTCCCCAAGAATAGCCTGCAGTTGTTGTAGCTCAATTTGTTGTATGTCTTGACCTGTGGTCAGGCCATGATTTGTCAGTACCTGCTGGCTTTTCGGGCCTACACCGGGGATCTGTTTGAGGTTTAAGGCAGCAATGTAATCCAGTACCTCGGAAGGATGAACAACAAACTGGCCGTCGGGCTTACGCTCTTCGCTGGCAATTTTCGCAACCATTTTCTGATTGGAAATGCCGGCAGAACCTGTTATTCCAAGCGTTTTTATCCGTTCGCGAACATGGTTCATTGCCAGGGTTGCGCTGCCTTTAAAGCCCTCAAGGTGGGTTAAGTCTAAATAAAACTCATCGATAGAAGCGGGTTCAATACGTGGCGTCAGTTCCTGCAGAACATCCAGGACCTTGTTGGATAGTTCGCGGTAATAATTGCCATCGGGCCGTATAAAAGTTAATTGTGGGCATAGGCGCCGGGCATGGCTACCTGGCATGGCGCTTTTTACGCCGTACTGACGAGCCAGGTAATTCGCAGTTGCCACCACGCCTCGCTCCCCGCCGCCGCCAACAGCAAACGGACGTGTTTTCAGGCTGGGATCACGCAATTCTTCGGCCGAAGCAAAGAAAGCATCCAGATCCAGCAAAGCTATTTTGCGAGCAATTTCAGCCAAGTGTTTATCCTTTGCGCATTTGTGGTTATAATCGCATCCACTAACTGGGCGTGCAAGAACACCAGCCATTTGTAGGAGAAACCAGTGAAAGTTATGAATTCATTTTTCGTTAAGAGCGTTTTGGGCACTATTTCCATGCTGTTTGCGCTAAGCATCAGTGCGTCTTCGGTGCAGGATGACATGTCACGCGAAGCGATAGCAGAGCGTATTAAGCCGGCAGGTAAGCACTATGTGGCTGGTGAAAGCAGCGCAGCTGAAGAAAGCAGCGGCCCACGTTCAGGCCAGCAAGTTTACGATAAGTTTTGCACAGCCTGCCACACCAGCGGTGTTATGGGTGCGCCTAAAATGAACAATGCATCTGACTGGGAAGCACGTTTAGACCAAGGTATGGAAACTGTATTAAAACACGCGGTTGAAGGCTACAACGCTATGCCGCCCATGGGAACGTGTAGCGACTGTTCTGAAGACGAAATTCAGGCCGCTATCGACTATATGATTGAAGATATCTAAAACACATGAGTTTTAAGATGTTCTGAAAAGGCTGCCAGATTGGCAGCCTTTTTTCGTGTCAATTGACGTTAACTGCTCTCCGGAACTCCCTCGCCCCAATTATTTCTTTACAAATCTTTTCTATTTTTTGACAGAGGTCTATACTGTACGACTGTTATTAAATACAACAAGTGTTAAAAAAGTGTGTTTGCGGCAAGGAGTGTCAGTGTTTAAAGGTGAACCTGAATGACAGACCGTAAGGTAAGCAAGGAGCAGCTTCAGGGGTTACAAACTGAAAATGAACGCTTGCGAAAGGTCATTACCCGTTTAAAGGGGTTGACCCAAAAATACCGATCGGCTGAGGTCGTACAAAAGGCGCTGTTTCGAATTTCGGAACTGGCGGCTTCCGCACGCCAAATGGACAACTTTTACCAGTCACTGCATGAAATCATCGGCGAACTGATGTACGCCCGCAACTTTTACATCTGCCTTTATGAACCTCAGGAAGAGCTTGTCGATTTTGTCTACTTTGTTGATGAAATTGATCAGGACACCTTATTCGAACGCATTCCAATTGAACAGCTCAGCAAAGGTTTAACAGGGTACGTTTTAAGAAAAGGGCAGTCGCTTTTATGCCCACCTGAAGTCTACCAACGGCTCATTGATAATCATGAAATTGAAGGTTTGGGAGCCGAACACCAGGACTGGCTGGGTGTCCCTCTGAAACGTGGTGATATTACTATTGGCGTTATGGTTGTGCAGAGCTACAGTGCCGACGTCCGCTACGATACCTCTGACGAAGACCTGTTGACCTTTGTTTCGCAACACGTAGTGAATGCACTTGAACGCTTAAAACAACGCGATTTAATGCAAAGCGAAATAGAGCACCAGACTGCCGAACTTCGCCATGCCAATGAAAGCCTGATGAGCGAAATCACCATTCGGGAAAGGGCTGAGCAGCAGACTTCGGTGCTGTTCGCAATTTCAGAGTTGACCAATACCTCTGATGACATGAATGCGTTTTACCGACAATTGCACCGGCAAATTGGCAAACTCATTCATGCAGATAACTTTTATGTGGCGTTGCTGTCGGATGATAAAAAGTTTCTGCATTTTCCCTATCACGTAGACGAGACGGGCGCAAAAGCAGAACGTCGTCGGGTAGGTAAGGGTTTGACTGAGTACGTCATTAAAAAGCAGGAGCCGGCTTTTGTGAATGCGGCTGTCAGGCAGAAGTTACTGAAAAAGAATGAAATTGAATTAGGTTATGGCGGCATGAAGCTGGCGAAGCAGTGGCTGGGCAGTCCGCTAATGATGAACGGTCAGGTGTTTGGTGTTATTGCGGTGCAGACTTATGACGGTGACTTCCTTTATCAAAATGATGATTTGGAGCTGCTGAACTTTGTTTCGCAGCATGTTGCCGTTGCTATCGACAGAAAACGTTCCGCTGAAGAAATTCAACGAGTGAACCAGTTTCTGGAGAAGAAGGTGGCAGAGCGCACCGAAGAGCTTGTGTCAGAAATTGAGCGTCGAAAGAAAACAGAGTCCAACTTATTCCACGCTGCACATCACGATAACCTGACCGGGTTACCCAACCGGATTTTGTTTAATGAGCGCCTGCAGCAGGCTGTAGCGCATAAGCGCCGCCATCCTGAACATCATTTTGCGGTATTGTTTGTCGACCTTGACCGTTTTAAAAACATTAACGATACCCTTGGTCACTCTGCTGGTGACGAATTTTTGCTGGAAGTGAGTAAGCGTATTGGCGACTGTGTGCGTGACAACGACATGGTTGCGCGTTTGGGCGGTGATGAGTTCGTTATCTTACTGGATACCATTACCAGCATTGATGACGCGAAAGACGTTGCCAAGCGAATGATCCAACAAATGAGTGAGCCGTTTCAGCTGAATGGGCAGGAACATTACTCCGGTGCCAGTATTGGTATTGCCGAGTGTCTTGAAGAGACGGACTCGGCTGAACGTCTCCTGCGTGACGCAGACGCTGCTATGTATCAGGCTAAAGGCATGGGACGGGGCCGTTACGTATTATTCGACGACAGTATGCATGAAACGCTTGTCGACAGTGTACGCAAAGAAACGGCGTTGAGACACGCGAAAGTCGACAAGGACTTTGCTGTTAGCTATCAACCAATCGTTGATTTAAAAACAGGCGATGTCCAAGCGGTAGAAGCAAAGTTAGTGTGGGATGATCCCCGTTACAGTTTCGACAGCGAGGAGCTTCTACCTCTTGCTGAGCGGACGGGGCTTATTGTTAAGCTCGACAGGTTTGTTTTACGTACCGCCAGTCGCTGGCTGGTTGAAAATAAGGTCAGCAATGAAACGTCGTTACATCTTAATTTATCGGTTAGGCACCTGTTGAAAACCAGTCACCTGAATGAGCTGGTTAATATCGTTATGGACAGCGGCGCCAAGCCGGAAAATATTGCGCTAGAGTTTGATGAAACTGATCTGGTGAAAGATGGCCGGCGGGTGCTCGCGAGTCTCAGACGGCTGTCGGAATTTGGCTTTACACTGGTTATCGATAATTTTGGTAGTGGCTCCGGGCCGTTGCAGTTCTTGTATAACTTCCCGTTTACGGTATTAAAGCTGGATCATCATTATATTGCCCGGCTAAGCAGCAATAACCGTGCTCAGGCCATGCTTAAGCACATAGTTACGCTGTGTCATGAACTGAATATTGAAGTTTATGCAGACGGTCTGGAAACTGAAACACAAAAGGACGACGTTGAAAAACAGGGCGTCACTATTGGTCAGGGGAGTTTTATTGACCAAAACTATGAAAGCCGTATCGTTAAAGACGACGACTCCAGTTTCGTGTGCGCGTGACTGCTGGCGCTACTTCAGCGCATTCTTCAACATCTCCAGCCCCTGACTTCTTTGTTCTTCCCGCTCTTCATCTGATTTCTGCTTGCGGTGTTCCCACTCTAAGTCATCCTGAGGGAGCTCTAGCAGGAAACGACTGGGCTGCGGCTCAAGCTTTTCCCCAAACTGGCGGCGCTCTTTCGCCATAGTGAAGACTAACTTATGCTGTGCCCGGGTTATGCCCACGTAAGCCAGCCGACGCTCTTCTTCAATATTGTTTTCATCAATACTGCTTTGGTGCGGCAGTAAGCCTTCTTCCATTCCCACCAAAAACACGTAAGGAAATTCCAGACCTTTGGACGCATGCAGAGTCATTAACTGCACCTGCTCAAACTGCTCGTCATCTTCGTTGCGGGACATCATATCGCGCAGGGATAAACGGCTGACGACCTGATCCAGTTCCATAGGCTCATGGTCGGCATCGCCTTTTAGCATATCGGACACCCAGCGATGCAGTTCGTACACATTCTTAATGCGCATTTCCGCAGCTTTTGCACTGGGGCTTTGTTCAAACAACCAGTCCTCGTAACCAATTTCGCTGAGCAACTGTCGCACCGCATCGCTGGCATCTTCCTGATGATTAGCCTGACGAGCGAGGGTATCTATCATATTACGGAACACGTCCACATGCTGAAAAACACCGGTGCTGAGCTGCGTTTTTAAGTGGGGTGACTGGCAGGCTTCAAATAAGCTGCAGCCTAACTCCTGCGACAAACGACCAATGCGCTCCACGGTTTGCGGACCAATGCCACGGCGCGGCGTGTTAATAATACGCAGAAAGGCGGTGTCGTCGGTTGGGTTCACCAATAACCGCAGGTAAGCCATAATGTCTTTGACTTCCGCACGGGCAAAAAATGACTGACCACCGGTAATTTTGTACGGAATACGGTTGTTCATTAGAGCTTTTTCAAACAAGCGCGACTGATGGTTACCCCGGTATAAAATGGCAAAATGATGATACGGCGTTTTACGCAGGAACCGCTGCTTCACAATTTCAGCTATGACCCTTTCGGCTTCATGTTCTTCATTTCGGCCAAAGATAACACTCAGCGGTTCACCGTATTCCATCTCAGAAAACAGCTTCTTCTCAAAGACGTGTGGGTTATTTTCAATGAGAATGTTCGCCGCTTTCAGAATACGGCCGTGCGAACGGTAATTCTGCTCCAGTTTTACTACTTCCAGACTAGGAAAGTCCTGCTTTAACAGTGCGAGGTTCTTCGGTTGCGCACCGCGCCAGGAGTAAATGGACTGGTCATCGTCGCCCACCACGGTAAAACGGGCACGCTCGCCCACCAGTAATTTAACCAACTGGTACTGACTGGTGTTGGTGTCCTGATACTCGTCCACCAATAGGTATTGAAACTTCTTTTGCCAGCGAGCGCGGGCGTTTTCATTGGTTGCCAGCAGTAAGGTTGGCAGACGAATCAGGTCGTCAAAGTCAACCGCATTGCAGGCACTCAGGTTATTTTGGTACTGCTGATAAACCTGCGCGAAAGCATTTTCCTGATCGTTTCCGGCTTTTTCTAAGGCTTGCTCAGGGGAAAGCATGGCGTTCTTCCAGTGGCCTATCTGGTGCTGACAGGCTTGAATCAGCGCTTTATCGCCCTCAAATACATCTTCAGTAAGAGCGTTTAGCAGGGCGTAGGTGTCCTGGTCGTCAAACAATGAAAAACCGGGCTTAAACCCCAGAGTGCTGAGTTCGCGCCGGATAATATTCAGCCCCAGAGTATGAAAGGTACACACGGTTAAACCGCGCAGCTGCGCTTTCGGCAAGGTTTGCGCAATACGCTCTTTCATCTCTTTGGCGGCTTTGTTGGTGAAAGTGACCGCGCCAATTTGGCGTGCCGTGTAAATTTGCTGACGAATAAGGTAGGCAATTTTCTCGGTAATAACCCGCGTTTTACCGCTACCGGCACCGGCCAGCACCAATAAAGGACCCTGAATATAATGTACAGCCTGGTTCTGGCGATCGTTCAGCATGGGCGCCGCGGAGTTCCTGATTCGTGAAAAAGCCGATAAGAAGCTCGGATTTTACCTGAATCTCCTGCTAAGCTAAATGAATAAGCAACGATTTACACAAAGAGAGACTTATGGACAACAAAACAATAGAGAATATTGCTCGCCAAATTAACGACAGCATGCCAGCCGGCGTAAAAGAGCTGGCGGGCAATATGGAGCAGCGTGTTAAACAAACACTGCAGTCACAGCTGTCTAAACTCGATTTAGTGACCCGTGAAGAGCTGGATGTACAGCAGCAAATGTTACTGCGCCTGCGTGAGCGCGTTGAGCTGTTAGAAAAAGAACTGGAAGCGACCAAGAACCAAAACAAGGACTAAGTCAGCCGTATGATCCAATGGATTAGTGGAAAAGTTGTCGAGAATTACCGTTGGAGTTCTGGCGTTTTCAGTTTGAGAGTTGTGGCCGAGCCGTTTGACTTTAAGGCAGGGCAGTTTGTCCGTTTAGGCCTGAATGTAGGTGGTGAGCAGCTATTGCGTGCCTACTCGCTGGCCAGTGCGCCGGGCGAAGCCATACTGGATTTTGTCATAGCCGAAGTGGAAGACGGCGAGGTCAGCACCAAGCTAGCTCAGTTGCAGCCGGGCGACAGTGTGGACATTACCCAGCCCGCCGGTGGCTTTTTCACACTGGACGAAGTACCGGACGGCGACAGCTTGTGGATGCTCTCAACCGGTACCGGCATTGGTCCGTTTATTTCTATGCTGAGAACCGAAAAGCCATGGGAACGATTCAAACGCATTAACCTGGTACACGGTGTTCGTGTGGCAGAAGACCTGGTTTATCAGGGGCAAATAGAGCAGTGGCAACAAGAATACCCCGGGCAGCTGGGTTATCAGCCGGTGATTACCCGTGAAAACATTCCCGGAGCTCTATCTGCACGGATTCCAGAACTGATTAGCTCGGGTCAATTAAGTGATGCACTCGACACACCGTTGGATACCCGCGCGCAGGTGATGCTTTGCGGTAACCCTGACATGATAAAAGAGTCA